>ENA-ORXR01000427-ORXR01000427.1-marine-metagenome-genome-assembly--contig:-NODE-427-length-58155-cov-17.565688_pt1 | contig 58155 bp, 44 predicted proteins | sample MGYA00237866_ERZ511479 | MGnify/ENA metagenome assembly ERZ511479 | reverse complement strand
CTGATTTACAATTTTCCTAAGATAGTTTGTGCTTGTAACTTTAGGTTTGTTTTAGGTGAGAAAAAAATGAACATAAACAGCAAACTACATATTGAAAATGTCATAAATATTATTGGGGATCGTCAAAAAATACCTTTTTAAAGTGGATTCATCATTAAAACTACGCTCGGATCGCTTCTACAGGATCCATATTAGAAGCCTGCACCGCTGGTAGGAAACCAGCCACAACTCCAATAAATACAGATGTGCCCAAACCAATAACCACATTAGCCAGCGAAACGAAAAATTCGATCTCAAAGATACTGGTAGCTGCTTGAGCTAGAAAAAACACCAACCCCAAACCAATACCTCCGCCTAGTAAACAAAGGATGACAGATTCAATTAGAAACTCTGTAAGAATTACAGCGCTTTTTGCACCAAGGGCTTTTTTGACACCTATGATGTTCGTTCTCTCTTTCACGGATACAAACATAATATTGGCAACACCAAAACCGCCTACCAATATGGAAAAACCAGCAATTACAATACCCATCCAACCAATAGACGAAAACAATGCCTTCAACATATTAGTAAATACAGAAATCGTATTGAGTGAGAAGTTATCTTTCTCCTTTGGAGACAGCCGTCGATGTGCTCGCATCACATTGGTGATCTCTCCCTTCAATTCGTCAAGTGATACACCGTCTTTCGCCTTGACGTTGAGCAACCCACCTCGACTCCGCTTGGTATTGATGAAGTTGCTGGCGGTGGTATAAGGCATGATTACAACCTCATCAAAATTGAGTGGGCTGATTAAGTCGGTGCCCTCTTTTTCTAGTACTCCGATGACTTGCATTTTTCGACCCAATAGTTTTACCTTCTTACCGATTGGATCAATGCCTGAAGGGAATAAAGCTTCGGCCACCTTAAAGCCGATTACAATTTGGTTGGAACCATTTTGAAACTCCACAGGCGAAAAGTAGCGACCTTGTTCTAGGACTAGATTAAACATGTTTACATAGTCGTATGTCGTTCCTAGCACTACGGAATTAGACACATTAAATGACTTATATTCCAGTGATTTCATTCCGACAAAAGCACCATAAGAAATCTGAGAGCCTGATTTCACTTTTTCGGCTAGCACCTTGTAGTCTTCGTACCCAGTGTTCGGTCGTCGTTTATACTTCCATCGGTTTTTTCTTCGGTCTTCGTTCCAAGGCTGTTTGCTCACATATACGACATCATTTCCTAATTCCTCAAAGCTGGACACAATGGAATGTTCGAGAGAGTCTACAGCAGAAAGGACTGTTATTACACACCAAATCCCGATGGTAATTCCAAGCAAAGACAAAAAAGACCTCAGTTTATTTGCGGTCAATTGTCCAAAGGCTTGCATAATACTTTCCGCAATGACTTTTAACATCATCATACGGTCAAATGTATATATAATTGTCAAAACATAAAAGAAGATTGGACGAATTGCTGATTTTGCCAGACAGATTGATTACTAAATATTCGTTATAGTGATCTGGCTTAAATAAAAAATGACTTCAAACGCATCCTTTTGAAACAACTCTCGTATCACTAGTAATTAACAAACATTTTCATTTTAAAAAATAATATCTAAATGCTCGATTCGATTTTTAAGTCAATTGGAACTAATGTTATCAATTCTATTGTAGAAAAAACTGGAGTTACTGCTGAAGTAGCTGGAAAAGTATTGCCAATGGCACAAAGCTGTTTGCAGAATGGATTAACAGAACAAATCAGTAGTGGAAATACTTCTGCAATTACTGGCTTGTTTAATAGTGGTGCTGAAACAATGACCACAAATCCTTTATTCGATGGAATCAAAACAAACCTTGTTAGTAAACTCACTGGCGAAATGAATATTCCCGAATCTGCTGCTGGAATGGTCGCAGGTACTGGTTTAACCAATATCGTAAGTCAAATTACTGAAATGACAAAAGGAGAGGATGGTACTGTAGACGAAAATTCCCTTATGGATAAATTAGGTCTTGGTGCTGGTCTTGGCAGTGTTGTCACAGGGGCAGTAACAAGTAAATTAAAGAACTTATTCTAGTACCGGAATAATTTGTAATCAAGAAGAATGGTTATTAAAACTAGCCGATGAGCCGCATGTTTTCATGTGGCTTTTTTATTGTGTAATGCTAACAATTTATAACAATAGAAATATTATTTGGGGGCCTCGAAAACTGCATCATCATCGTTTCACGATGCTACTACAGTTTTCGATCGGGCTATCCGGCACTCACTAAGGTTCAAACAACACCTACTATCCCTGGCCCGCAGCCAATTCTACTGAAGTGACAACACATTTTACTGTCATTAGTATTCAATAAAAAAGCCCATTCACAAAATGCGAACAGGCTTATATTTTTCAATTAAAGTTGATCAGTTATTCAACAATAAACTTCTTGATGAGTTTTCCCTCATTAGACGTAATGTTTAACAAGTACATTCCAGGAATCAACCTAGACACATCAATAGTCTGGATACTGTTAGTCCGGTCGAGGACTTGCTCTGAAAGCACCTTACCGTCAACACTGATGACCTCAAACGTTACATTGTTCAATGTTTCGCGGAATTCTACATTCAAAATATTATCTGCAGGATTCGGGAATACATTGATTCCAGTAAGTGTTTTTACATCTTCTGTGTTAGTTGAAGTAGGATCGATGATTGTCGTTGTAACACTGCTGCAAGAGATATTGCTTTGATCTGTTCTTACACAAGCACTGTTAGTTACAGTATACAAGTCAACAAGTTGAACGTCATCTAAGAACCAACCATTCACTCCTACAAAGCCATCACAACCTAAGCGGAACCTAAAGATACCCGTTGCTCCATTCCAGCCAGTTAAGTCTATAATAGTATTTACGTAACCACCACTGTTTCCTGAAAAGGCAGGTCTTCCACTAATTGGACTGTCAGGGTTAACCTGGATCGTACTATTGTATCCGTTTTTCACCATGTAAGGACCCATATCAATCCAAGTAATGCCATTGTCAATAGAAAATTCGATAACACCACCATCCCATGTTCCTTCTGTGTCATACCAGTGCATGATACTCATCGCTGGTTGTGTTCCACTAATGGTGACAGGGTTTTTGGTATCTAAGTACTGATCACTTGCAGTTGCAATATTCTCAGCAAACCAAGACATTGATCCACTATTAGGATTAGCACCATTTAGTACCCAAAGCGTAGCACCTACTCCAGCAGTAGATTCCCAGTTCGCACCACCAGATTCCATATCATCTTCAAAAAGAACAGTAGTAAAAGGACTGACTGCTATCTCTACATCAAATGAACAGGAGAGTGTAGTAGCTGTTTGCATGTTCCCAAGCGGAATACTTACAATATTACCGTTAATTGTAGTTCCAGCACAAGATCCAGATCCTGGAACGAAAGTAACTCCTGCTGGCAAAGTATCAAAAATGGTAACATTTGTTTGTGTAATCGCAACATCATTTGTTACTTCAAAAGAATAAGTCATGATACTACCTGCTGCTGCTACTTCAAAGGCAGTCTTTTCAATTTTAAGAGTTGCCAAACAAGCAGGCGCAAGGTCAAAAGCTTCATTACCACCAGAAGAAGCACTAAAGCCTATCCCTCTTCTTGCGAAAGTGCTCCAGATCAAACATTCATTTGCTCCGTTATAGTTAGCAACATCAGCGGCTAAAACACCATCTCTTGAATCAATGAAAGATGGGTTACATGCTTGGAATTTTATACCATCAATAATTAATTGCATGGCTTTATTGTTCCCTCCAGTTCCATTATACAAATCAGGATCAAAACCATCTTGATCAACAAGATTCCACATCAAATCCCAAGCGGTGGCACACCAAATAGAACCCACACCGTGAGGCACTGCAGCTCCTGGTACATCACCATAAGTATGAGGATTAATAGACATGTCTCTTGAATAAGGGTAAGTTCTGATACCGTTTCCTGTTGTTGGTTGACCTAGTGCATAGGTTCCAATTCCTCTTCTTTCATTTGCTGTTCTTGACTGGTCCGTTGCAAGGATAAGTCCAAACCAATCACTCCAACCTTCACCTGCTTGCTCCTGACTACCTAAGCAAGAACCAGTAGATGGTCCACCTGCCAATCGGATAGAAACTCCGTGACCATACTCGTGAGCAATAATACCATTATCAAGATCACCTGTTACGCCAGTAGGGCCAGGCATTGGAATAACGCCAGATGTAAAGACGATAGACGCATTTAGTCCTTGCGTCAATGCCACTCTAATTGTAGCACAGTCCGCTTGTGTAATCATAACACAAGGAATGGTAACCTGAGCACCAACTGCACCAGCACCCATTGGAATAGAAGCACCAGCAACATTGTTACACATAATTACTGCAACAGCACCATTAGTCTCTGCGTCAAGACACTTGACACCAAACTCGCAACTTCCTCGGTCAATCAAGGCAATTTTACCAGCAAGTGCAGTACCATTTGTAATGCCATCACAGGCGTCACTTGTTGGAGCAACTGGGTCAATAACCTCAACAACATCCTGAGTTAAAGCAGGATTTGGCAAAGGAGCACCAAATGCTGCGGCAGTCATTGGGTAAGATCCAGCTACAGTGGCAGGGGCATTAATAGTTAGCGTTTGTGCACCTCCGGATCCTGGTAGCGCATCACTTGTCCACAAATACATTTGTATTCTAGCTGTAGTACCATCTGCGGCAGAGGAGAAATTGGCGTTGTTTGTTCCACTTCCGTCCATTGCTTCAGCTCTGATATAGTCATTGGCAAGTCCTCCGTTTCCATAGTTATTTACTTGGAAGTTTCCTGATGGTTCGTCAAACCCGTATTGATACCAAATATCGTGCATTAGGTTACACCAGTAAAACAAGTTGGTTACAGATGCTGGGATATAAGTATAAGGTGCATTAGATGACAAATTATATGGGAAGTTAAAGTCTAATGAAGCACCACCGTCTGGCTCATCACCATTTGATGAGTTATTATCAAAAATATCATGGTAAGCATGTACGTTATTCCCTCTTGTGATAGTATACTCAGCTCCTGCAGTACCATTTGTATCATGCCATCCATATGGAGAGGCTACTGGGTCAGAAGGGTTAGTAACAACTGTATTGGCACCATGGATTGGGCTTTCTACAAATAGTGGAAAAACATTGTAAGAATTAGCTGCACCACCTCTAAATTGAGATGCATGTCCATTCACGAAAGGAATTGGAGATGCTGCACGATGGTTGTGAGAATGATCTGTACATTCGTCAGCACTACCAAAGCTACAGTGTAATACATGATTGAAAACATCAAGTACTTCTCCCGTTTGAGCATCTACTCTTGCATTATAACCATTTTGACCGTCAAGAGTAAAGATGACAACATTCCAGGCTAATTTCACAGATTTATCTATGATCGGTTGGTAAACCAGTTTTACTGGAATTTGTTGTAGAGATATTCCATCACCTGAGTAAATTTTTTCTTTTTCACCAAGGTCTTGTACAAGAATTAGTTCATCATTCCCATTAGAAACATTAAAATGAACTAGTACTTTTCTTATCGCATCCTCAGCTGTTAAACTTGGAGAAACGGTATTGACTCTACTACTAAGGTTTGAAATAAACCGATTACCCGCATGAATTACACGGTTGTCAGGCATTATATTTACATTAAAGATACCATTGTAAACTTCGATGTCTTGATATGTCTGTTTGAAATAAACGTGTCGTACTCCATTATGCTTAGACACATAGTTGTCGTTGATAATGTAGCTAGAAACATCTTGATTGGTAAGGCTGTACTTTTCAGAATTTTCTTGGAGATACCTCACAGCTGTTTGCGTGGAAGATTGTGCAAATGTGAAACTGCAAGCAATGAGGCATAAAAACAATAAGGCGCTCTTAATATAGGCCATAATTTGAAGGAATTTAGTTGAGTAAAAAATGTATGCCGCGCAAAATAGTGAATTATATAGAATATGTATTGGCGTTTAATCAGTTTTGTGTAATAAAATTTCAAATTTGTCAAAAAATAACATTTAATTAACGGATTTGAGTCAAGTCAGCAAATAATTCAGCGTAAAGCCCAACTATAATACAATGCTTCATTATTGATAATTCCTTACATTTGCTTCGAAATAGATCATACTATGAGAATATTCCTAATTGTCCTCTCGTCAATCATCATCCTTGTAACTGGATGCAAGGAACCCGTTAAAAAATCAACAAAAGATATAAAAACGCTGTATCAAGGTGAAACTATGGGGACTTACTACAGAGTCACCTATCTTGATCATCGAAACTTCAAGCCACAAATAGAAGGAGTGTTGGTTGAGGTCAATAACCAAATGTCAACCTATTTGCCAAAATCTATCATTTCTCAAGTCAACCAGACCAATGGAATGTACGTTGGTAGTAAACGAGCATTGAGCCATTTCATTCCAGTATTTGAATCCGCCAAAACCATCTATAAGACCACAGACGGTAGTTTTGACCCGACAGTGATGCCGCTTGTAAATTATTGGGGATTTGGGTATACCGAAAAGAAAGTAAGAGCCGCCAATCAATTAGAAATAGATTCGCTTCGACAGTTAATTGATTTTGATGGCTTTGACTTAAAGGTCATTGACCAAGCCGTCAAAATAAATAAGAAAAATGGTAAAGCGCAGCTAGATTTTAGTGCTATCGCCAAAGGATATGCTGTTGACCAGATCGCACTACTTCTGGATAGTAAAAATATCAACAATTATCTAGTGGATATTGGTGGAGAAGTGAGAGCTAAGGGAAAAAATGAAAGAGGTAGTTGGTGGACCATTGGTATCAACACACCCAAATCCGAAGCCAAAACAACTGATTTACAACAACTCATTTCACTTAATAATAAAAGTATCGCCTCTTCAGGAAATTACAGAAATTTCTATGAAAAAGAGGGTGTTAAATACGGACATACTATTAATCCTAAATCAGGAATGCCAGAACTTAATAATCTTTTGAGTGCATCAATTATTGCTGATGATTGTATGACTGCAGATGCCTACGCTACTGCAGCTATGGTGATGGGACTAGAAGAGGCATTCGAAATGGTAGCAGCCAATCCGAAACTAGAAGGATACTTTATCTATGGTAGTGATGAGGGCACAATAGAAGTTAAATATACATCTGCAATGGAACCTTTACTTTTAAAGTAATTCATTGTTTGATTTAATCACAAAATGCTAACTTAGCAGGATGAAATCAATTTGCTATTACTGTTTACTTGTTTTGTTCATTGCAGCCTGCGGTAACGCTACAAAAACAACAAAAGAAGAAGAGAAAGATCCTTATGCTGATATGACGCCTGAGGAGGAACTTCATGCCAGAATACAGGAAGGATTGAAGGAAGAAGCTAACGATACTCTTATCCTTGATCATACTTTTGGAATGACAAGAAAAGATGTTGTTCGCTACAAGAACAAGCTAGTCAAAAAGAAAAAAGTGTATGGTGTTTACAAGACAAAAAATACCAGAGTCTTCGTTTATGATTTGAAATTGCCCAAGAATGGTAAGACTAGAGTGTATTTCGATACTTTCTATAATGAAGGCGAGCTCTATCGAATCGAATGCAAACCGAAAATTCCAAAATCAAGCACATCACAAAAAATAATGGACGAGGTGTTAGGCCTTTTTAAGAAAAAATACGGTCCTCCGCACGTAGTCGTTCCTCTAGAAGATATAGAGGGATGCGACAGACACATATGGGTCTTTGCCAATCAACAAATAGAAATCAGATGCGACGATAAAGAAACAATGATTTCTTACACCGAATCTGAGAGAGAACAAGACCTCCTTGATGATTTATAAGAATGGGGCTGGGTGTTGGCTATTGGCTTTTGGTGGTGTTTGCTTTTCAAAAATCAGCTAATGTACCAACCAATTCCTAAATTGCTAATCCCCAAAACCCAATTCCCTACTTCCATTATTTCTTTTTCCAACCGTCTCTCAGTGTTACCGTTCTGTTGAATACAAGATGTTCTGGAGTAGAATCATCGTCCACAGCAAAGTAGCCCTTGCGCATAAACTGAAAACTGTCTAGTGGTTTTACATCTTTCAGATGTGGTTCTACTTTAGCCGTAATGACTGTCAAGGAGTTAGGATTTAAAAATTCCAGATAGTCTCGGTCCTTATGTCCCATTGGAGATTCATCACTAAACAAACGATCGTACAACCGTACTTCAGCATCCACCGCATGTGGAATAGAAACAAAATGAAGCGTACCCTTGGCCTTCACACCGCTCGTATCAGACCCGCTTTTACTATCAGGGTAATAAGTACAGTGTATCTCAGTAACAACGCCACTAGCGTCCTTAACAACGTCATGACAGTTAATGATATAAGCACCTTTAAGCCGTACATTCTTCCCAGGAGCTAAACGGAAAAACTTCTTAGGAGCGTCTTCCATAAAGTCTTCTCGCTCTATATATAGTTCACGAGAGAATGGGACTTGGCGGCTTCCTTGTGTCTCGTCTTCTGGGTTGTTGATCATTGTGAGGTGTTCAACTTCTCCTTCTGGGTAATTTGTGATGACTAATTTAACAGGATCTAGGACACCCATTACTCTAGGTGCTGTTTTATTCAATGTCTCCCTTACACTAAACTCTAGTAAGGAGACGTCAATGACATGATTTCTTCTAGCAACACCAACACGTTGCGCGAAATTGCGTAAGGACTCAGCAGGATAGCCTCTTCTGCGCATTCCTGATACAGTAGGCATTCGGGGATCGTCCCAACCGTTAACATGGTGCTCTTCCACTAATTTTTTAAGACGACGCTTACTCATAATGGTGTAGCTCAAATTGAGTCTTGCCATTTCTATTTGCTGTGGGCAAAAAACCTCTAATTCGTTTAGGAACCATTCGTAAAGAGGGCGATGCACTTCAAATTCTAAAGTACAGATCGAATGAGTAATCCCTTCAATAGAGTCAGACAACCCATGTGCCCAGTCGTACATAGGATAAATATTCCAAGCATCACCAGTTTGATGATGTTTCACTTTACGGATTCGGTACATCAAGGGGTCACGCAAGTGCATGTTCGCATTACTCATGTCTATTTTGGCACGAATAACTTTAGACCCTTCGTCGAATTCACCGTTTTTCATTCGTTCTAGCAGGTCGAGGTTTTCTGCTACACTTCTATTCCGGTAAGGACTGTCAGTGCCAGGTTCTGTGGGGGTGCCTTTCATTGCTGCGATCTCTTCTGCAGAGGAGTCGTCTACATAGGCTTTCCCTTTTTTTATAAGGGCGATTGCATAATCATATAACTGATCGAAGTAGTTGGAGGCAAAAAGCACATCATCGTCCCACTTAAAGCCTAGCCACTCGATGTCTTTTTTAATACTGTCTACATATTCGACATCTTCAGCAATCGGATTGGTATCATCAAATCTGAGGTTTGTTTTACCACCATACTTTTGGGCTGTTCCAAAATTGACGTAAACGGATTTGACATGACCGATATGCATGTAGCCATTGGGTTCGGGAGGAAAGCGGGTGTGCACTCTTCCATCATTTTTTCCATTACTCAGATCTTCATCAATGATCAGTTCAATAAAGTTGCGTGATTCCTTTTTAGTCTCCATTGTGTATAATTCAGATTACTAGTAAATACGAGCAAGCAAAAATATAAATAGTTTTGAATTGAATGGTAAATTATCCAACATATAATGTGTCAATAACACAATGTTAGTTAAAAAGGTTTCCATGAGATGCAATAATACTAGTGTAATTGTTCAATTTTATTATTAGGAGATTATAAACTGGAAGAAATATTCTTAATGTAAACACAAAAAAAGAGCAATTACGGTAGTAATTGCTCCTTTAAACTTAAGAGTAAATATTTTTTAATCAATAACCTTCACGAATTTTTTGGTTGTAGAGAACCAGTTATCTCCGCGAACCTGTACAAAGTAAGTACCTGAAGATAGATCTTGTGCTTCGAAGGAAAGTTTGTTGGCGCCTTCATTAAGACTAACTTGAATATTTTTAACTGTTCTACCTAAAGCGTCAGTTACTAAAATGTTAGCTTCTGAATCGTTTCTTTCAGTGTAGAACTTAATGTACATTAAATCCTGATTGAAAATTGGATTTGGAAATAACTCTGTGATTCCTAATGAAATTTCATCGCTATAGCAAGAAGATTTTACGAAAATTTGGTCTGAGAAACTAACTTTTCCATCAAGATCAACCTGCATGATTCTATAGTAATTGAATACTTCAGATACTGCATTGTCAATAAATCCATAAATATGAGGTTCAGAGCTAGTACCTGCACCAGCTATATTAGGGCTGATGTTTCTCCATCTATCATCTACATATTTCTGAATTACAAAGTGTGAGTTATCTGTTTCGGATGCTGTAGTCCATACTAATTCTGTAGTACAATCAGAATCTGTTCCTGTGAATGATTCGATTTCAATTGGTAATGCTCTACAAATAGGGTCGAAACATAAAGAAGAACCTGGATCATACAATCCTTCGTCTACTTCAAGAAGTACGCCACCTGCTCCACCAACTTTTTCACTAATGAAAGTTGGAGGGAAATCAGCGGGGTCATGTGTGTGCCATATTAGGTCGAGGCATTGGTTAACATCAAGCATGTCAAACTTAACTCTTCCTACTGGTACCCATGCTGCATCATTTACTGGGTAACCTGTACCACCTGTTAATACAACATTGTATGAAACAACAGTATCAAGAGATCCATTTAAATGGTGTGGATCGAAAAATGCAGAGTAGTTAGCAGTGAAGATTGTTCCAGATAACGTTAGCTCCTGAACAATTGCTGGATTAGCGACTGCTGCTCTGTTAAAACTAAATCGGTAATTTTGATCTGAAATAAAAAATTCAGGTGATCCTGCATCAGCTTTCACTTCCAGATCTATGAATATTTCCATATTTTGACAATCAATGCTATTCATCACAAAACGGACAGCAAAGTTAGTCTGCGCAAAGGCTTGCGCTGAAAACATCACGACTAGCAGAAAGGAGAGTAAAATTTGTAAAGTATTTTTCATAATCTTAAGTTTTCTTTATTTAGGTTGACAACGGTTGGATGTGGACCTAATTAATATCTTTTATTGTATGCGTAAAGTTAATTAAAAATAATCTATGACCAAAAGTTTTTTTCTCTTGGTTACATAAAAGGAGACGACATGTTTTTTCAAAAAGTTGCATAGTATTAACAAAAAAAATATCGCTTTCTGCATTTATTTCTGTTTTTTGTTGTAATGTTCTGTCTTTCATCGTTTTAGAAATAAACTAAAAACATTACTTGTTTGCACTTTTTTTATAAATTTATAATTTTCAATTTTCAATAAATTTATCACAATTAGGAAGTTATTTTCTAAACTTAACCTAAGAAACTCTTTTATTTGTCCATTTGCTAGATAATCTTGGTATAAACCCTTCATTTACTTTGTTTTTTTACTGTCACATTAGTAGGACTTGAGGTTTGACGTTCCTTTATTCAAAACTAAGTTTGTCTAAATCATTTTGCTTGATTAACTTTGCCCACTAAATTAAATCAACAATTAATGAAAAATTTATCAATTTTAAGCCTTATCATTTTATTCGCTTTTTCAAGTTGTAAACAGAAAGTAGAGCCAATTAATTTTCCTGCTAACTCTCAACAAGCAAAAGATAACAAGTTGATTCTTGAGTATATAGCTAATAAAAACTTAACTAACGTTAAAAAAACAGATTCTGGAATCTACTACGTAATGGAAAAAGAAGGAGAGGGAGAACATCCAACACCAGCTTCTAAAGTAAAAGCTCATTACCATGGCGAATTACTAGATGGTACTAAGTTCGATTCCTCTTATGATAGAAATCAGCCTTTAGAATTTAATCTCGGACAAGTCGTAAGAGGTTGGGGAATCAGTATCCCACTTCTAAAAAAAGGAGGAAAGGGTAAATTCCTTATCCCTTCGGATTTGGCATACGGCGCCAATGGTGCAGGAAAAATTCCACCAAATTCTGTTTTGATGTTCGATATTGAACTAGTTGATTTCCAGTAAATAGTACAGATGTTTTTGAACTGAAAAGTTTAGATAATTAACCGTTTCTAGGTTTCCTAAAAAGAATAATTTCTACATACCCGTTATTCGCAATAGTATTACTTGTTTTGTAATACTATTGCAACATTTTTCTAAAATTCGTTAATTCCCTTGGAATCATACTATTTCATTAGTATTTTTAACTATATTTAGATCAGCAAATATACATTTCTCTAATACAATAGTCAATTAAAATGAAGATTAAACCAACTTACAAATTTTGTGTAATTTACTTAACCTTGTTTTTTTCATGTAATCTTGTTTTCGGACAATCGATATCTCCTATGGATGTTACCTTAACATACCTTGAGGAAAACAAAGAAGAACTAGGATTGTCCTCCGATGATTTTAAGGATTGGATTATAACCGATCAATACAAAAGCGCTCATAATGGTGTAACACACACCTATGTCGTACAACGACACAATGGAATTAAGATCCACAATGCGATGATTAATTCCAATGTAATGCCTAATGGTAAAATGCTTTTACTAGGTAACAGATTTATTGCTGACAAAGCTAGCAAAGTAAAAAACACCATTGCAGGACTAACAGCTATTAATGCTGTTCAAAAAGCAGGTGCTGATGTAGGAATTAACATTCCAGCTTCGCTTGCAGTCAAGCAGCAGCAGAGCCAAACAAAAATCACTTTTGAAAAAGGTAACATCGCTTTAGAGCCAATTACCAGTGAACTCGTTTATCAATTAACTGAAGACGGTAGTTTGGTATTGGCTTATGACATTTACCTCTATCAAAAAAATGGGAAAAGTGCTTGGTCAATGAGGGTGGATGCCAACACAGGTACCGTTCTTGAAAAAAATGATCTGGTTATCAAATGTAAGTTCCACGAACCAGAGCATGATGTTTGTTCTAAACACAACCAATCTCACCGACCTAGTATCGGCGCTAACTTCGAAAACTTTTCGAAAAATGCAGCAGCTGTTTCTAAAAAAACAAAATCAGTAGCTAAGGTAGGAAACTTTGGAGCTGACAGCTATTTCGTAGTACCGCCTCCTTTCGAAAGTCCAGATCATGGTCCATTAGCTGTAACTCCTCTCCCAGCAAACACTTCAGCTTCTCCTCAGGGATGGCACAGCACTGGAGCTCAGAGCTATACCATTACTAGAGGTAATAACGTTCACGCTTATCAGGATAGAGACGGAAATAACTCAAGTGCGGGTGATGAGCCAAATGGTGGTGCTACACTAGATTTTAACTTTCCTTTCAGTCAGGCAGATGAACCTACAGTGTATAGTGATGCAGCAGTAACTAACTTATTCTTCTGGTGTAATTATTTCCATGATGTCTTTTATATGTATGGTTTTGATGAAGTTTCAGGAAACTATCAGGAAAATAATTTCGGCCTGGGTGGTAGTGGAAGTGATGGCGTAAATGCGGAAGCTCAAGATGATGCAGATAATGGAACTAGAAACAACGCCAACTTTTCTGCTGGTACAGATGGTTCGAACGGAAGAATGCAAATGTATATGTGGGACAGAACTGCTTCCGCTTTCCCAGTGTTTGAAGTTACTACTCCTGCAGTAATCGCTGGAGCTTACACAGCAGGACTTGCTGATTTTGGTACCCCAATCTCTACTATACCCATTATCGCAGAATTGGTCTTAGTTGACGATGCAAGCGGAACACCAACAGATGCTTGCGAACCAATTACTAATTCAATAGCTGGTAAAGTGGCTTTAATCGACCGTGGTTCTTGCGAATTCGGAGCAAAAGTATTAAATGCTGAAACAAACGGTAATGCTCTCGCGGCTATAATTTGTAATAATATTCAAGGTGGTGGAACAATCGGTATGGCTCCGGGCGCAGTTGGTGCTCAGGTTACCATCCCTTCTATTTTCTTATCTAAGGAAAGTTGTGATATCATTAAAGTGGAAATGGCCAATGGCCCCGTAACAGTAAAATTCGAAGATCAGAATATTGGTGGTCCTAACGACTACGATTCCGATTTTGATAACGGTATTATTGCTCATGAGTATGGTCATGGTCTTTCAATCAGATTGACTGGTGGTCCTAGTAATTCATTTTGTTTGTCTAATGATGAGCAATCTGGTGAAGGATGGAGTGATTTATGTGCACTTTACCTAACTGTAAAGCCTGGAGATATTGGAACAGCAGCAAGAGGTGTAGGTGCTTACGTTGAAAGAACTGCTCCAACTGGAGGTGGTATTAGAAGATGGCCTTATAGTACTGATATGACTGTCAATCCTCAGGATTATGATGATATTAGAGGTCAAGCGCAACACGCGACCGGTGAAATCATGGCCGGTGTGATGTGGGATCTTTATTGGAACCTTGTTGACGTTTATGGTTGGGATGCTGATATCTATGCAGGTACTGGTGGTAATAATACTGCTTTCCAGTTATTTGTAGATGGACTTAAAATGCAACCTTGTAATCCTGGTATGGTTGATTATAGAGACGCAATACTTGCGGCTGATCTAGCAAATAGTAATGGTGTTAATGAATGTCTCATCTGGAAAACTTTTGCAAGGAGAGGTTTAGGTACTGACGCCGATCAAGGCCTTGCTACAGACGGAGATGACGGTACGCCTGGTTTCCTTGCACCACCAGATTGTATCGAAGAACTTAAGATTACAAAAACAGCTACTCCTAATGCTATTGTTACCGCTCCAATTACTTATACGATTGAAGTCATTAACGATAAGCCAACTGCTGTTACCAATGCTGTCGTTACAGATCAAATTCCTAACGGATCAACTTACATTGCAGGTTCTGCAACTATGGGAGGAACTGTTTCCGGTAACATGGTCACATGGAACCTTAATACTATTCCCGCAAATGATGAGATTACACTTGAATTCCAAGTAGATCCAGTTGACAACTTCCACTCTTTTGTTCTTGATGCAGACGATTTCGAAAATGGAACGGCCAACTGGCAAATAAGCAACGATGGTGCTTTAACTAATGTAAACTGGGCGCTTGATACCGGTAATCCTGCCTCAGGTCTTAACGCTATGTTTGCTGGTAACCCCGCAACAGAGTCTGATCAGTACCTACAAACGATTAATTTCTTTACATTAACAGCTGATAAGCCTGCTCTTGTTTTTGATCACTTTTATGACACAGAGCGTGGATTTGATGGCGGTTTGGTCGAATTCATTGATGCTAACTTGAATGCTAATAACCTAATGAATGACTTGGTAAGACATCCTTATCCAGATTTGATTACTAATGTAATTCTTACGCCTGGTAATGGTGGTTTCTCTGGAAATTCTGGAGGTTATGTTGAGTCAATTGTTGATTTCTCCAATTCTCTTTGGTATGGTGAAACGGGTTTCTTCCGATTCCGTGCTATTAGTGATGCTAATACTGGTGGAAATGGCTGGTACATTGACAACTTCAAGTTCATTGATATGCACAATATTCCTGGCCATGATGCTTGTATCACAACGGCAGAAGGAGACAATGTATGTGCTCAAACTCCAAATATCGGTACAGTTATTTACAACGACCCGCTTTTGAAGAACGAAGAAGTTGAAGTGAATTTCCAAGTTCAGGTTTATCCTAATCCTGCTCAGGATATCGTTACTATCGACCTTAATGGTGTTGTGAAAGGTAATGTTGAAATTACTTTACTTTCTGTAGATGGTAAATTGGTTAAATCATCACAAGAAGGTACCTATAACGGCCCTTTTACTTTTGATATCAGTGACGTCGCTGCTGGAATGTACTTAGCAAGAGTTAAGACTGACGATGGCATCATCACGAAAAAAGTGGTCATTCAGAAATAATAACCTTATAAAATAGTTCTTAGAATCCTCCTGTTCACGCAGGAGGATTTTTTTTTGGGGCTTACCTGCCTGCCTTCCTTCGGTCAGCAGTCAGGTCGGGCTTTCCAGCACTCTTCCTGTTTTAAATTATTGTTCCAATAACCTAAAACAGGATTCAAACAACGCCTTCAATCCCTAAGCCGCCACCATACAAAAGTTGTTAATAGAAGAGTGGACGTAAGTTAGGATTTGGCTGTCAGGTGTTGGGGATGGAAAAACCAATCCCTAACAGCTAAAACCCAACTCCCACGTCTTTGTCACCTTCATTCAGTCAAAGGAAATAAAAAAAGGGGCAAGCATACAGCCAACCCCTTATCTAAATTTCTTATCTGATGGCGCTACAATCGAACCAAACGCTTGCCAACCTGGCCATTAGTACTACGAATCACAACAAAATACACGCCTCTAGCCATAGATTGCAAGTGAAGTGGAATACTATGAGTGCCACTCTGAAGCGATATCCGCTCACTGTACAACCGTTGACCAGTCATATTGATGATCTCGACATCAACAGTCAGATCTGTCGTTACAGCCAATTGTAGGAGGAAGGTGGTGCTCCGATAACTATGTTTTGACAAGAGAAACAGGAATCTGCAGGCGTTTCTGTAAACAAACAAACGTTATAAGTCCCTGGTGCTAAATTGTTTTGAGGGGATACCTGATTGCTAGTGGTACCATTCCCAAAATCCCAGTAATAGTAGGAATTGGTAAGGACGGATGGGTAAAACGCAATACTATCATAAGTAAACGTGGCATCGCATACTGGATTCGAGTTTCCGCAAGTCATTGTTATAGTGATAATGGTATCCGCTGGTGAATAAAAGGAAGTTTCCGTCTGAGAACCGCCTGGACAAGAAACAATAGCGGTAATCATTCCTTGTGTACAATTGGCTACAAAATTATCTTGATATCCAATACCTGGAATTGTAATACCAGAACTTTGATGATTCGCACCAGCACAGATATCAGCCGTTAAAGAAACAGGCACACTGTCAAGCAAACCACCATTGGGCGTTACTACAAGAACAGTGACATCAATGTTTAGTTGAGCAAATATTGTTGCTAAAGAAAAGAGCATCATACTTGCTAAGAGCATAAATTTTTTCATGAGGATGTTTTTAGTTTATGATAACCTTCAATGATTGTATAATAGCCACATTTTCGTTTGCATGGTTAATTAATTCCTTTTGTAATCAAAAAGTTATTTCAAATACATTGCGTCCAATTAAACATTAAACATTAATAATAATTGACCATTAATCATTATAACACGATATTGCAAAAATACAAATTTTCAATTTTTTATAAAAAGAACCCAAAAATTGATGATTGACCTGTGTTTTTGTATTTATATCTCTTTGAATCCAATTTAGGTCATGGACAATCTAATGTATAATTCGGGTTTTAGTCCTATATTCGTGCCATGGAAAAAAAAGTAGTTGAGTCTGAAACATTAATGACCCAGATGATCATGCCCAATGACACCAATCCCCTTGGTAATTTAATGGGAGGAAATTTGTTGAGATGGATGGATATTGCAGCAGGAATTTGTGCAGGAAAACACTGTGAAGCACACGTGGCAACAGTTTCAGTAGATCATGTGTCATTTCAATTGCCAATTCCGCTTGGCGAGGTGATTTCAATCAATGCAGTTGTAACAAGAGCATTCAATTCCTCCGTTGAAGTATATGTAGAAGTGTTTACTGCTACCATAAAAGGACAAAACCCTAGACGGTCTAATGATGCTTATTTTACTTTTGTAGGAATTGATGATAAGGATAATCGACCAGTAAAAGTGCCTAGAGTACTACCAATGACTGCAGAAGAGCAACGCCGATATGATAGTGCGCTCAGACGTAGAGAACTTAGACTAATCTTGAGTGGACGGATGAAAGCGCAAGACGCTAATGAGTTAAAAGAACTGTTTAACTAAAAACCAAAAGTGCTAGTCACCTATTGTAATGAATTGCCCTTGCGCAGCGGATAGGAGTGATATGAGGCAAGGATACAGCCATGAGCAGCAAGGAGTAGTGAAGGCTTGAGTAGCAAGACAAGAAACGACTATGCTGAACTGGGTGAAGACTTGTTGAATACAAGCGGATAGCCGCTTTGAGCCTTGAGTAATGCCGCCATTAAAAAATCTCTGTTATAAAAATTGAGTCTACTCAAAATTCCTGAATCTCAGATGTTAAAGTTAACTGCAGACTCAATAAACAGAAGCCATTTTTAGTTGTTATTTGTATTAAGAATTATATTCGCATCGTTTTGGAACGTTGCTTGCTACACATCAGTTAGCCACCTCTTTAAGTATATGAAAGTCAATTTCTTTAACATACTGCTAGTTTTTTTATTCCTGGTTCTTAATAATCAGCATGTGCTCATAGCACAAAGCATTGGGGGACAGGTTGTCAACGAGAATAAAGAGCCGGTGCCTTTTGCGAATATCTATGTAGAACAAACAGCTTCTGGTACTTCTGCGGATATTGATGGGAACTATTACCTTACGTTAAATCCAGGAATCTATAATATCGTGGTGAGTGCGCTTGGATACGAATCTAAAGCACAGGAAATTGTCGTTACTGACCGACATTCCAATATGACAATATCGTTGGAAACATCAGGGCTTGATTTGGAAGAAATCATTGTGACTTCCTCAAGAAAGGACCCTGCTTATGCGATCATTAGTAAGGCAAGTGACAACAGAAAACGCTATTTGAGACAGGTAGAAAGTTCTAGGGTAAAGGTCTATCTGAAGGCGACTGAGGAGGTATCCAGTACTAAGAAGAAAGGAGCGCCAAAACAAAAATTATCAGATAGTAGTAAGGACGGGCCAGAGGGACCTGTCGATCCATTTGAAGTAGAAGAAAAACGCAAGAAGGAACAAGCTTCTAAGCTCAATATGGTGGAGATGGAGGCTTATATGAACTACGAAGCACCTGAAAACTATAAAGAAGAGCGAACTGCTTTTAAAGCATATGGAAATAAGGAAGGACTCTTCGTACCTTTATTTTCAGAAACGAATTTTAATTTCTATGAAAATATGGTGGATTTGAACGGAATTGCTGAGGTTCCAGTCATTTCGCCATTGAGTAGAACAGCCATCCTTTCCTACAAATTTAAACTGATAGAAAGTATTAAGGAAGAAGGGCAATTGGTACATAAAATCAAGATTATTCCAAGGAAAACGGGTTTTTCGACGGTGTCAGGCTTTATTTACATCAATGAAGACTTATGGAATATCAACCGATTAGACGTATCATTTACCAAGGGATCACTTCGGTCATTTGATGAACTTCAACTCAAGCAAGAATATAGCCTGCAGGAAGACAGTCTATGGATTGCCGATAGGATCGAGTTTGTCTATAAAACCAAATTTGGACGGCATAATAATTACTTTGGGAATACGCTGATTTCGTTTTCTGAATTTCAGAATAACTACACCTTTCCACCTCGATTTTTCAAGAATGAAGTAGCGGTTACCACAAAGGACGCTTATAAGCGGGATTCGATGTACTGGGATTCGATCAGAGTCGTCCCTTTAACTGAAGTAGAGCGAGAAGTAGTGGACTATCGTGATAGTGTGGATGCAATTGTGAATAGTGATGCATACCAAGATTCGATTCAAGCAGAATACAATAAAATTCAACCATTAGAAATATTTTGGGATGGTGTCGGTTTTCGAAATAATCAGAAGAAAAGTCACTTGCTATTGCCACCACTTCCCGCCTTAATACAGTTTGAGTTTGTAGGAGGTTTTCGCATTGGTCCATGGCTTTCCTACTCGCGACAATGGGAGAATGGACAACGGTTTTCGTTTTGGGGACAAACAAGTATGGGCATTGAGAACAAGGATGTCATTGGTGAGTTCTCCACTTTTTACAGGTACAACGCGATGCGGTTTTCCGATATTCGACTGAAAGCAGGTCGTGATTTCGAATCTGTCAACAATTTTGAGTCGATACTCAATCAGTTAAAAAGCTCAAACTATATCCTAAATGACTATATTCGGTTGAGTCATCGATTTGAGGTAGTCAATGGTTTGTTCTTTAAGATTGGCGGTAATTTAGACAATCGACACTCAGTTGAAGGGTTGAAAACGCAGGCTTTTATCAATGATATTGTTAACAATGATGGACCACCATTGGTGTTTGATGATTATGTGGCGTTCATAACAGAAACTAGTTTGTCGTATACACCAGGACAAAAGTATATGACTGAGCCAAACCGTAAAGTCATCCTGGGAAGCAAGTGGCCAACATTTACATTAAATTATAATCGAGGATGGAAGGGGCCGTTTACGAGTCAGGTTGATTACGATTATTTAGGTTTTAATATTTACCAGAATGTATTATTGGGTACATTAGGAAATTCAAAGTATCGATTTAAGACGGGAAGATTCTTGAACACTAAGGATCTTCGCTATCCGGACTTCAAGCGTTTTCAAGCCTCTAATCCTTACTGGCAGGCTGATCCATTGAACGCTTTTCAATTGCTGGACTCTTCACTGATAGTTCGAGATGACATTTTCTTGGAGTTACATCATATTCATCACTTTAATGGCGCTCTGATCAACAATATACCGTTGGTTAAGAAGACGCGTGTCAATGTTGTAGTCGGCGGTGGTGCTTTGTGGGTGAAGGAGAGTAACTATTATCATGGGGAAGTTTATGCTGGTTTGGAACGTGTATTTAAGATTGGGCCTCGCAGAAGAATGCGCCTAGGAGCTTATGGTGTATTTGCACAGTCTAATCATACCTCACCAGCAACTCAGATCAAATTTTCAATAGATGTGATTGACACTTGGAAACGGGATTGGGATTTCTGATAACGAGGAGAATAAAGGATAATGCAATTAGACAAACTTAGAACCGCGATACAAGAATATAAGCAACTGGTTCAATCACCAGACTATACCCCTGGATTGAAGTGGGCCGCTACCAAGCAGTTTCAAAACCATTGGAAATTGTTGTTTACCGATTTACCAGAAATGTACAATAACAGCATTAATGATCGATTTATTGAAAGATTTTGGGGACATCGGGTGATTCACCCAAAGGCGGCAATGACATTACTCATCAAGTATCAGCCAGAACAAATGGAAGCCGCGTTTCGGGATTTATTGAATGAGGAGGTGCAAGTGGAACGGAGAATTGGGCGATTCCTCTTTATGGTGGACGCCCTGTTAAGTGATTATAAGCGAGCCCATGAAAATCTGAATAACCACTTGCACGATGGGCTAAAAATGATTTCGGTGTACCTTTCATTTGCTTACCCTGATCGATATGCGCTATTTGATTATCCGCCGTTCGAAGTACTGATGAAGCGACTTGGTGTTGTCAATATACCGCTAGCAAATGACTTGGAACGGTATACTAAAATACTGAAGAATATCAACCGGTTTTTACTGAAAGACGAAGCACTAATAGCAGCTATGCAACCTCATCTGGAACGACATGACTTTTATCGGGGAGACAGTTTACTGATGGCGCAGGATTTTGTGTGGTGGATGGGTGGACAGGACCACTAATTACTCGTTTTGACAGCTTTCGCAAAGTGTCTGGTCCCAAACGCCGACTGTGATATGTTCGCCGGGCTCACCACAAAACTCACAAATTGTTCTAGACAATTCGGTGTATTTATCAAGGAGGGCCTCGTTTTCCGTACTAGCATAAAATCTCAGTTCGCCAAATTTTTCTTTGATGCTCCCAACTTTCCGATTCCAACCTTCTTTGTCCAATTCCCTCATTAATTCAACCTTTATTGGATACCAACCGCCAGCCATTTCGACTTTTATTCTGTTTAGGTAAGCCAATTTATGTAAGTCATATCCATTAATGTCATCATTGATAATCAAGTCTTTTAGCGTTGTCGTGTCTTTGTTTACAAATTCGTGATCACTAAATAACTTGGCGTAATATTTCTTAAAATCTTGATCGATTTGTTTTCGAATTTCTTGTCTTTGAATAGCTCGCTCTTCATCTGTTAGGGGTTTTGGTTGCTGTTTTTCTATGATCTTTTTATCTCTTCTTTCAAGGAAAAAAGCAATTGTTATCATAAGAAGTATATTAAATAGAACGAAAACTAGTAAGTAAGGAAGAACGGAATGTGAATCGAACATATCTAAATTTTTACCAGTTTTACGGTCTCAATACTCCTTCCAACAGAAAGATGGAGGAAATAATTCCCAGCAGGTAAGTCTTCCAGATTGAACTGATCCGCTTGCTCACCTTTAGTCCGAATTTCAGAAAATAACTCTTTGAGTACTCTTCCATTAACGTCCATAACAAATAATTGTGTTTTGCCATTTTTCTCTTGTGTCCATTCGATAGTTGCAGTTGTCTGAACTGGATTTGGGTATACCTTCAGCTGGTTTGTAGCAACCACATCCTCTGTAGCCACCGATGTTGCAGTTCCGATCTTATACATAGACCGACCGTAAGTGGCTGCTAAGAGCAACTGAGTATCCTGATCAAAATCTAAGTCAGTAATTGGAACGTTCGGTAAACTATCTCCCATAATAGTCCAGCTTAAGCCAGCGTCATAAGTAGCAAACACCCCTAGATCCGTTGCGATATACAGATAATCCTGATACACAGGATCAACAATTATATCATTGATCGGGACTTCAGGCAGATTGCTAGATAGGTCAGTCCAGGTCAAACCATAGTCATTTGTCTTGAAGATGTGTGATAAGGCTGAGTTGTACCGATAGCCAGAAAATGTCGCGTAGGCAGCGGATACGCTGAAAGGATCAGCTTGGACTTTAGTCACCCAACGGTTTGGTAGATTGGCTGAAACTTTGTCCCAAGTACCACCATCGTCTTTTGTAACCCAGACATTACCATCATCCGTTCCTGCATAAATGATGTTATCATCAATTGTAGAGACATCAATTGTAGTGATAGTGCCAAAGTCTAGATTACCAGGATGAGGGCCATTTGACAAGTCAGGACTAATAGCTGTCCATGTGTTTCCTTTATTAATAGACCGATGTACCCTATTTGAACCATAGAGCAGTGTATTAGAATTACTAGGATGAAGCAAATAAGGGGTATTCCAATTTGTGATAGATGAATTTGGTGTAATATTTGAAAAAAGCCCTCCATTATTATCTGAACGACGTAGATTCCCGTATTGAAACGACGCGTAAATTGTATTGGGATTAGTTGGATCCACTCGAGTTGTAAAACCGTCACCTCCGAAGATTCTTTCCCAATCATTTAGATTTCCAGTCATTGTCCGATTGGTACCATTGTCTTGACTGCCACCGTAAATCCTTGCAGGGTTAGACGCATCGATCTCACACATATAAAACTGTGTGATGGGCAATGTGTTTTTAAAATTCCAAGCTACACCTCCATTTTGAGAGACATACACGCCACCGTCATTCCCCGCTATCACAAGGTTAGAGTTGAGAGGATGTATAAAAACGGCATGTTGGTCTACATGCATCTGACCATATGTTACCCAGGAATTGGCACCAGTAGTTGAGCTAAATAGATCCAAACTAGTCGTAAATACTTTATTTTCATTATTGGGGTCAACAAAAATCCTCCCAAACCACCACATATAGCCTGGTGCTGAAAAGTTTGAATTTACTTTTAGCCAAGTGGCTCCAAAATCTTCTGACCGGTAAATGCCGTCTAAACCACTATTGTTAGCAATAACACTATATAATCTATCTGGGTTGGAAGGCGCGTAGGCTAGCCCAATTCTTCCTAGAACACCTGAAGGTAGATCTTGTGTCAATCTCGTCCAAGTATCACCACCATTTGTACTCTTATAGATACCTGTAGTTACGCCTTCGTATTGACGGTAACCAGGGCGTCGGATACGTTCCCACATTGCAGCGACTAGTACATTGGGATTATTTGGGTGTATGACCACATCAATCGCACCTGTAGAGTCAGATACAAATAAGACCTTTTGCCAGTTAGTGCCGCCATCAAGGGTTCTGTATACGCCTCGTTCTGCATTATTGCCAAACAGATCGCCCATTGCTGCAACGAATACGCGATTTGGATTTTGCGGATCAACAGTAACCTTACCGATGCTGCCTACATCTTCCAGACCAATATGTGTCCAGTTGGTTCCTGCATCTGTTGACTTGTAAACGCCATAACCATCATACGCAAGAGAGCCACCGCCTGCGTTTGCTTCTCCAGTACCGACGTAAATCACATCATTGTTGGAAGGCGCCAAAGCAATATCTCCAATGGAAAGACTAACCGCATTATCAAAAATGGGCTCCCACGAGTTGCCCTGATTTGTTGATTTAAAGATGCCTCCAGAAGCTGCCCCAGCATAAATAATATTGATATCATTGGCTGGCATCTCAATGTCTGTGATCCGACCACCGATATTAGTTGGTCCTGCGAATTGCCAAGCACTTGTGTTTCTGAAATTCGATTGTGCTTTCAGATCACTGACTTGCTTAATTGCTCGTTTCTGTACTTCTTTATTGATCCCATGTGGGTAAGCACGCATTTCGTAAAACCACTCATTAGGAGACAGTTTGCCTCTTTCTGATTCCTCTTCCGTGTGGTCTTGTTGCTCTTTTAGTGAACATGTCGCAAAGAGTAATATCATTAATAAACAGAAGAGAAGGCGAGCAGTTCTGATTGCGTAATTCATAAAGTCTAAAAATTTATTTTAAAGGATCGAGCAATAGCTAAATTACTAAAAAATTCGAATGTATTAATGAACAGATTGACCTTAATGCTAATAGTAAATACTTAGAAATCGTTAAGTTACGGAATTTAAGGGCGCTATATCTGGCTATTCGCTTGTATTCAGCATGTCTTTAGGCTGTTCAGCATAGTCGCTGCTAGTCTTCCTAATCGTCAGCCGTTACAACTCTTTGCTTCACTAGCCTATATTCATACTTCATATCACTTCTATCCAGGCGCGGCCATTCTATTGGTTTATTGAGTAAAGCAGATTTGCTGTATTGACTAAGACTAGAACCATCTAAGGAATAGCAATCATTTATACTTCACGCTCAAACACATCTTTCAATGCTGGTAGTAGCTCTTGATGATCAAACACAAAACCTGATTGCTGTATTTTTTGTGCAGATACCCGATTACTATGTAAAACAACAGTCGCCATTTCCCCCATAGCTAGCTTGATGGCTATTTCTGGAGTTGGAACAATTGCCGCCTTTATGTCTAGTGCTTTTGGAATGGTTTGTACAAACTCCTTATTCGTTACAGGATTAGGAGCCACACCGTTGTAAATACCAGTTACGTTTTCTTGCTCGACAGCATAGGCAAACATTCTGGCCATATCATCAATATGAATCCAAGGATAATAGGCTTGACCATCACCAAAATAACTACCAACTCTGGCTTTGAAGGACATCGCTATCTTCTCTAGTGCACCTCCCTTCGTAGACAAGACAATCCCCACTCGTATAATAGCCAGACGTCCGACATCAGGCTCCAGGGCTTTGGCGGCCTCTTCCCACAATACACAGCAAAGCGATTTAAAGTCATCAGATTGTGGTGGCGCCGGTGGCGCGTCTTCTTCCAGCCAGCGGTCTCCAGCATCACCATAAAAACCAACAGCAGATGCTGAGACCAATGTTTTCAGTGGACGGGATCGCTTTTTGATGTATTTGTGAATTAGCTGAAGACTCTTTGTACGCGAATCGAGTATTACCTTCTTGTAGGACTCAGTCCAACGCTTATCAACTAAACTGGCTCCAGCAAGGTGAATGATCGCATCAGCTTGCTCCACTATATCACCGTAAATGGTTTGTGATTCAAGGTCCCAACGGTAGGCTGGGAACTCCGCATTTGGGTTGGCTCTACGACTAAGGTGAGATACCTCAAATCCTTTTGATCGTAGTAGTCTGGATAACACAGTACCGATTAATCCAGTACCTCCTGTGATTAATATTTTTTTCATGGCAATAAATTGAAAATATTCTACTTATTAAACAGATTAACAGTGAATTGTTTATATTTTTGTGAGAAATATCTTTATCGAACCTAATTTATCGAAATTCACTATGACATTTAAAATGAATCAGATGCTACAAGTAGGAATTTTCCTACTATCCTTAACAATTTTTTTTTCGTCTTGCAAGTCCGAATCCAGTACCTCTAGTATTTCATATGAGAATAAAGCTGTAATTCACACGATTAGTGAACCAAAACTCTTGACACCCTACAATTCTTCTGATTCCTTCTCATCTACGGTCAAAACACGACTCTTTCAGGCGTTATTGTCTTTAGATTACTACTCTTATGAAGCGATTCCAGTTTTATCTACAGCATTACCGATTATCACTAATGAAAATGGTAATGTCAACATGGAAATGGAGATTCGTCCTGAAGCTAAATGGGATAATGGAACACCAATCACAGCAAAAGATGTAGAATTTTCATTAAAAATGATCAATGTTCCAAAGGTAGACAATGGGCACCTAAAACCATATTTTGAATTTATTAAAGATATCGAAATTGATAAGACAAATCCAAGGAAATTTACCCTAAAATGTGGCAAGCCTTATATGGCAATGGTTAATACATTAACATCATTAGAAGTTATACCTGCCTACACTTATGATCCAGAAGGAATATTGAAGGGGTTTTCATTGAAACAGTTGACATCTAAAGCTAAAAATCTTGAAAAGAATGCTGACCTTCTAAAAATGGCAGAGCAGTTTAATGCACCAAAATTTCAGCGTGAAGTTATCGTCGGTTCTGGTCCTTATACGCTTGAAAGTTGGGAAACAAATCAGCGACTGGTATTGAAGAAAAAGAAAGACTGGTGGGGGGATGCCTTACGAGATGTGAATCACTATTTCAAAGCAGATGCTGAGGAAATCGTCTATGAGGTGATTAGTGATGGCACAACAGCAGTAGTGGCATTGAAAGGAGAAAAAGTGGATGCAATGAATCGGATTGATCCTCGTGTCTTTGTTGAAGACTTGCAGAATTCTAGTAACTTTTTAGATAAATTTAAACCACATACACCACCGCAATTTCTATATTCTTACCTTGGTATGAACACCAAACATCCAAAGCTTAGAGATTTGAATACAAGAAAAGCAATGCGTCACATATTGGATGTAGAGCAGTACCAAGAAACCGTATTTTATGGAATGGCAGAACGTGTTACCTCCATTGTTCATCCCTTACAAACCAAGATGTTAAACAAGGATATTCCACTTTATAAAAAAGATTTAGAGAAGGCCAAAGCATTCCTGAAAGCAGGTGGTTGGAAAGATTCTAATGGAAATGGAACAGTAGACAAATTGATTGAAGGACAATTAACAGAATTAGAGATTGATTTTATTTATCCCAACGCATCCAAAAATAGCGGTCGTGCAGTGTTAATGTTTCAAGAGTATGCCAAGCAAGTAGGCATTGCTGTTAAGATAAAGCCAATTGAGTATTCTGTGTTTTTGGATAACCTTAAAAATCATAATTTTGAAATGTATTTCGGCATTTGGGGTGCCTCTCCGCTAGGAAGTGATCCTAAGCAAACTTGGCATACTAGTTCCTACAGTAGTGGTACTAACTTTGTAGGTTTTGGAACCCCTGAAAGTGATATACTGATCGAGAAACTAAGAGCTGAGATGGATGAAGACAAACGTGCAGAGCACTATAAGACCTTGCAAAAAATGATTGATGAAGAATGTGTTTATGTTTTTATAAATGCCACTAAGAATCGGGTAGCAATTCACAATAAGTTTAAAAACGCGAGATCCAGTGCCGTCAATCCTGGTTTCTTTCCTCCAAATTTTATTGTCCAAAACGTTATCGCTAACTAGTTGAAAACACACTAAAATATACTAAGGGGCTTTTGCCCTTTTTTTGTCCAAAATTAGAAATGTCTGATCTTACGTTTTAGAGTTTGGTTCCATGCAAAGCACCGAATAGAAATTAATAATCTGATTTAAACAGTTGATTTTAAAGGTAAATTGGTAAAGTTAAATTTGAGAGATTTAGTTGTTGCGGCTAGTTAAAATGTCTTTTGATTCTTGCCCTATCTTCTTTTGATTGTTGACTTTTATGGTATAATTCCACCAAAACTATCTTTTGAGTATTATCGACACTTGGATTATTACTACTTCCATTATTCACAATTGTAGTATCTCCAGTTTCCTCAACTTTTGGAATCGTTTTAAAATAGGCATACACCAATCTAAATCCTGAGTTTACCCCTTTTCCTTTTAATGACTTACATGCTATCTTTTTTACTTTAATAACGCAGGTCTCAATTCCGAGGTTATTGATCCTATGACTAAATGGTGTGCTGCCTATTGGTTTAATAGAGAGGATTCTCTTTACTAAATCGAGATCTTCCTCAAGACTCCTAAATTTCTTAATTAGTGCTTTCAAGTCCTTTTTATATTCATCCAACTCCTCAAATCTCATATCTTAGTCTGTTTCATTATAGTGCCTTACACTATAAGGAGTTTCTCTGTAGAGTGCTAATTCGTAGTTAATTTCCTCACCATTCTCAGATACTAACCAAGGAATGTCTTTGTGAGAATATTCGCTAATAGAAGCAGCAGACCAATCAGAAAATTGATCGATGACTTTATCCAATACATCTTTTTCTGAAGCTTTCAACTCAAGGAGATTAGCCTTAGTAAGTGGTAAATACCTTGTTTGTTTGTAATTATGATAGTCAGTTTTTATTCTTTTTAAACATTTGTCATCTTCAATCATTTTATTAATGATAGAGTGAATATTTTGTGGGACTGGACCATATTGTAGCTTAAAGTATTTTGCTCCTGTTAAATGTTCTTCATATAATTCATAATAATTAAAATCAGCGAAGTAGAGCAATTTATAAATTAGTGTTTCTCCAACATTTGGCTTTCCTGCACAACGTTCTAAGATGTACAACAACACATTGATAAACTTTTTAACATTAAGCTTTGGAATTGATATCCTGTATGATTCTTCATTCGTTTTTTTCTCTTCTTGTGCATTGATTATTTTTTTTGAATTATAGTTTTCCGCAAGTAAATTGTCAATTGAAAAGCTTAACATATTGGATATTCTTTGTAATTCCAACACATTTATTTTTCGGTTTCCTAATTCAATTTGTGTCATAGAAGACCTAGTGATGCCTATAGTTTTTGCTAGATCTCCTTGTGAAAATCCTTTCATCATTCGGATTTTAGAAATTCGTTTACCGAGTTCTTGTTGTGAAAGTTGTTGCATCTCTAGTTATTTTAAACAAAAATACAAAATGTTCAATAATAAAACAAGCAATTGTTCTAATTTGAAACATTTATTTTATAATTTTGTTCCATCATGATTAATCATTATTACTAAAAACAACAGCAATGAGACATCAGCAACCCCATCAGTTTTTAATCAGACCTGGCACATCCAGTATTTTGTTTTTATGCTCATTCAACAAAAAAGACAGTTTTTCAGTTTTGAATTCCTATTTTCGCAATGAGTTTCAATAAACACGCTAATGAAGAAACAAACAGAACTGGCAATTCTGCCCCAAAACATACACAATATCAAGTTGATCCGGGAAAAAGCCATCCAAAAACTAAGGCTTTCCCCCAATGAGGTAACCGACTTTAGAATTACCCGCCGCTCCATCGACGCGCGTGCGAGACAACCGTTATACAGATTGCGAGTCGAAGTCTACTCAAAAGAAACTCCGCCAGCAGAACCAAGACAACTGGACACCCTTCAACATGTCTTAGGTAATACTAAATCCGTCATTGTGGTAGGCGCAGGCCCAGCAGGCTATTTCGCTGCACTCGAGCTCCTGGAATTGGGATTGAAGCCGGTAGTACTAGATCGGGGGAAACCAGTTAGAGAACGCCGCAAAGACCTAAGAGCCATTCAACAGTTTGGAGAGGTTAACCCGCATTCCAATTACTGTTTTGGAGAGGGTGGGGCTGGAACTTATTCTGATGGTAAACTATACACCCGTTCCTTGAAACGAGGCAACTACCTCAAAGTCTTACGATTGCTAGTAGAACACGGGTCCAATCCAGAAATCTTAATTGATGCGCATCCACACATAGGTTCTAACAAGCTACCCGCCGTAGTCAGTAACATCCGAGAAACGATTTTAGCCTATGGCGGTGAAATTCATTTCGATACATTGGTCACTGATTTTTTGTTGGAAAAGGACCATTTGAAAGGCGTGATTGACTCCAAAGGCAATACTTACAAGGGAGAAGGTGTGATTTTAGCAACTGGGCATTCCGCAAGAGATGTTTTTAAGTTATTAGCAGATAAAGAGATAAAAATAGAGGCCAAGCCATTTGCATTAGGCGTGCGTATTGAACACCCACAATCTATTGTAGATCTAGCGCAATATAGACAGAAGGAACGGGAAGAAAATCTACCTGCTTCCAGTTACAAACTAGTATGTCAGGTAAGAGATCGTGGTGTATTTTCCTTTTGTATGTGTCCTGGCGGACTAGTCGTTCCTGCAGCCACAGCTCCTGGTGAAATTGTAGTCAACGGGATGTCATTGTCTAAGCGAAATTCTAAGTTCGCTAATTCAGGAACAGTAGTGGCAGTTGAGTTGGAAGATCTAGCAGCGTATCAATCTCATGGTGTGTTTGCTGGGCTCGCTTACCAGCAGGCAGTAGAGCAAACAATGTTTAATGCTGGAGATGGCAGCCAAAAGGCACCAGCACAACGATTAACTGATTTTGTGAAGGGGGAATTGTCTAGTTCCTTAGCTGAAACATCGTATATTCCGGGATTGTTTCCCGCACGGCTTGATACGTTACTGCCAAAATCAATTAGTTCGAGATTGAAGGTTGCCGTAAGGGAATTCGACAAAAAAATGAACGGATATTTAACACCAGAAGCAAATGTGATTGGTGTAGAAAGTCGGACAAGTTCACCAATAAGAATACCCAGAGACCGAACAACATACATGCACGAGCAAGTAAAAGGTTTATTCCCTTGTGGTGAAGGGGCAGGGTATGCTGGTGGGATTTTATCTGCTGCAATGGATGGACAAAATGTTGCGAAAGCAGTAAAAATTTTTATTGAATCTTAGTTATGAAAAAAAATATTAGAATTATTTCAGCAGGCGCTGGAAGCGGCAAAACATTTCGATTGACAAATGAATTAGTTGCGTTACTACAACCAGACTCTGAGCATAAGGTTAGAGCTACAGGCATTATCGCTACAACATTTACCAATAAAGCTGCTGCGGAACTTCAAGAAAGAGTGCGTGTCAAATTATTGGAAGAAGGCTTGACAGAACAAGCAGACCAGGTATCCAACGCCTTGATTGGAACGGTTCATAGCCTAGGAATAAAACTCCTCAAACGGTTTGCCTTCGAAGCGGGAGTTTCTCCACAGGTATCTGTGATTCCAGAAGAAGAAACACAACAAATTTTCAACAATTCTCTAGCCAATATCCTGACAATTGAGCGTATTGAAGAAATGGAGAAATTAGCCGAAAGGCTGGGGTTGTATAAAAAAGAACGCAAAGACTGGCGTGCCTTTGTAAAACAGATTACTGTAAAAGCCAGAGAAAACAATTTTTCTGTCGATCGAATTCGGGAAAGTAGAGACCGTTCCATAGCATCATTTTGCGCTTTTCTTCCTGAAGCAGAAGTGGAGACCCAAAAAGCTTTAAATGAACGATTTGGTGAATTACTCAATACTACGATTCAAAACCTGGAACAAAATGAAACAGATTCGACTAAGAAAACTCAAACTGGTATTAGAAAACTAAAGGCGGTTAAAAACAGATTGAAGTGGACAAATCATATCAATTGGTATGATTGGGCTGACTTATCCAAAATGTCTGTCGCTAAGAAAAGTGAAGAACTTTTTCTAGATTTTAAAGAATTTGCAGTAAAACACGATAGCAACCCAGCATTTAGAAATGACATTTCCACTTTCATTTCTCATTGTTTTGACCTTAGTATCTTAGCTATTGAAGAATATCAAGCCTATAAACAAAGAAGAGGCTTGATCGATTATGCGGATATGGAATCACTCATCCTTACCTTAATCAAGCACCCACAAGTCGAACAGGTACTGCGAGATGAGATCGACCTTCTTCTAGTAGATGAATTCCAAGACACCAGTCCCATGCAGTTAGAAATCTTCCTTAAATTGTCAGATTTTGCGAAAATATCGATATGGGTTGGTGATCCCAAACAATCGATTTACGGATTCCGTGGATCCGAACCAGAATTGATGATGGGTATAGTCAAGGCTTTAGGTGGTGTAAAACCTGAAGACATCCAACAAAACTCGTGGCGATCAAGGGAAGATTTGGTCAATATGGTCAATAGTATTTTTACTAAATCATTTACTGATTTTCCGCCAGAACAAGTGCGACTTTTTGCAAAGCGAACTAAATTGGATCACCCCAATGATCCAAATTTTAAAGCAGAACCAATTGAAATGGATACTGCCATCAAGCACTGGAATTTTCGAATGGATGAAGGAGGACGAGATAATGCTTCCTGGTTCAACCAATGTGTTGCCGAACAATTGAGAATCTGGCTGGAAATCGGGGTTTATATCCTACCAAAAGGAGAACAAAAATGTAGGAAAGCACAGCCAGGAGATGTCGCTATTCTTTGTCGATCAAATAAAGCTTGTTTGGATATCGCTACAGTGTTAAATAAGGCAGGACTCAGCGCTGCAATGGGACAAGGTGGATTGCTGAAAACGATTGAAATTAAGATGATCTTGGCTTGTATGAAGTTCATTCTCAATCCTTCTGATTCCCTTTCTACTGCAGAGATTCTACTCTTATTGGAAGAAAAACCACTCCACCAAATCGTAGAAAGTCGGATCGATTTTCTGAAGGAACAAGAAAACGCGGAAACGACCACCAAAAAACGCTGGGCTATCGAGTATCAACTGCTTGAGTTACTAGCTAAAATCAGAAAAACAACCCGAGAATTATCTGGTACCGAAATCCTGAACCTTGTTATCGAAGAACTAGACATTCGTAGGAGAGCTGCTACCTGGGGAAATGAGCAACAACGACTTGACAACATTGACGCCTTACGCAAACTAGCACTTGAGTACGAAGGAAACTGTAATCGATTACACGACCCCGCTTCCCTAGGAGGTTTGTTACTTTGGTTGAACAATCTAGAACGCAATCAGGGAGACAGACAAGGCGCTGGAACGGGGCAACATGCAGTAAATGTATTGACTTATCACAAAAGTAAAGGGTTGGAATGGCCTATCGTAGTGCCTTTAAATCTGGAGAACACACTTCGGGATGATTGTTGGGGTGTTAAGATTATAAGAGATAATAAACAAATCAATATTGAGGAGCCACTAGGAGGCAGTTGGTTACGGTTTTGGATTAATCCATACGCAGATCAACAGAAAAATACACCACTCATAGAACGTATTAATGCCAGTCCTGAGAAGGAAGCATCCACAGCAACTAATCTCGATGAAGAAAAAAGAATACTGTATGTTGGGTTCACAAGAGCCAGAGATTACCTCATTATTCCTTCCAGAAGTACGTCACTGAAATGGCTCAATCGGGTTTGTAACGAAGGCGATGAAGGGAAACAAGTCCTTAATGTCGCTGACCCAGATAGTCCTTGGGTTTGGGAGGGTTCCCCAGTTCCACTGCACCAGCAACAGTTAAACATGCCCAAACATTTTCCAGTGACGATACAGGAAGAACAACCGATCCCTTTTCAAGAAGAGCGATCTGGAAGACAAAAACATCAATCGCTGTTTATTAATGAAGCAGAACAGGCTAAGGATTTAGTTGATATCAAACTCCTGGATTCCAAGTCTTATGCTGATCCTTTGGTACTTGAATCCATTGAAGCAGAAGACCTTCAACACTTAATGGCTGGTGCAATTACTATTTTGGGCAGTGGCTCATCCGCAGCAACAAATCGGTTGTCTCAGTTATTCGATGAAGCAATCACCGAGTCCAGTGAGGCGACTAATTATAGTGATCGAGCTTCAGTGTTCTATCAGTACATCAACAAGGAGTTTAAGCCAGACAATGTCCAGACCAATCTACAAATAATAACTTCGCTTGAAGAGCAAATCATTAAGGCAAACGCTGATTTATTACTTCATAATAACAGTGATCTTAACATCGTCATTCACTCGGTTTTTGAAGGGAAGGCCAAGCAGCAAATCAAAGAGCTGAAGGACAATAGCAATGTGTTTCTAGCCTTAAAAAAGGCTTATCCTAACGCCAAAGTTTTTGTCAATTATTGGAGGAGTGGTGTGTTAACGGAAGTAAATATTCAGTTGAAAGCCAAGCAAATGAACTTGTTATAGATGAAAGATTACTTCATGATATATAAGCCATTTGGCATGTTGAGCCAGTTTACCAGAGAAATCCCTGAACATGTAACCTTGGCTGATCTTGATTTCAATTTCTCAAAGGACGTTTATCCTGTTGGACGCTTAGATGCTGATAGTGAAGGCTTACTGGTGTTGACTAATGACCGGCATCTCAATTCTAAATTACTAAATCCCAAGTCAAAACAGCCCAAAACTTACTGGGTCCAAGTCGAAGGAATCCCTCATTACCAAGCATTACGTCAATTGCAGGGAGGCTTGACTATTCGGATCAAGAAGAAGGAACACAAAACTGGTCCTTGCAAAGCGATAGCCCTTGAAAACGTTGATTTGCCACCACGAACACCTCCCATCAGAGTTCGAAAGTCGGTTCCTGATTCGTGGCTCTCTATTCAACTTACCGAAGGCAAAAATCGTCAAGTTCGTCGCATGTGCGCAGCTGTTGGATTTCCGGTGTTGCGGCTCGTTAGGGTAGGGCTTGCTGGCTTTGTATTGGGAGAAGGGGTGCTGGATAACTTTAAACCAGGAGAGGTACGTCGCATCGTTTTTAAGCCGGACTCATTTTTGTAATAGCCAAAGCTTATTTATGATAAGGGCGCAATTTCCGGTCATTCGCTTGTATAGAGTACTCTGGGAAGCAGTTCAGCAAGCTCGCGGCTAGTCTTCGCAATGCTGCTCAGCCGTCACCACTCATGCTTCACTACTTCCCAGAGTACTCTATATCGCTACTACCCGGTGCGCAACCGGCCGAATTGTTCCTAGAATAACGCTAATTAGTTCATTGTTCATTGTTCACTATTCATTATTAATTAAACAAGTATTGATTTTATTTGTTAATTTTGCGGGCAGACATGCGCTCTGCCATTATAAGACACACTAAAAGTAGAATTGAATATGGATATGTTGATGGAGGTTGAAAACCTTAAAATGATCGAAACCAGTGCAAAGGACTTTGCAGAATTACACATTCGTCCAAACGTTATGGAATGGGACGAAAGTCAACACTTTCCAGTTGATTTATTTAAGAAAATGGGACAGCAAGGCTTTATGGGTGTTCTTGTTCCTGAAAAATACGGCGGATCAGGTCTAGGTTATCAAGAATATATCTCTGTAATTGTTGAGATTTCAAAGGTTTGTAGTTCAATCGGTCTGTCAGTTGCAGCACATAACTCTTTGTGTACAGGTCATATCCTTCAATTCGGAAGTGAAGAGCAAAAACAAAAATACTTGCCTAAATTAGCCAGCGCAGAATTCATTGGTGCCTGGGGCTTGACGGAAGCCAATACTGGAAGTGACGCAGGACGGATGCAGTGTGTCGCAGAAAAAGATGGTGATCATTACGTTATCAATGGTACTAAAAATTGGATTACACACGGTATCTCTGGTGATGTCGCTGTAGTGATCGTTAGAACAGGCGAACTACTAGACAGTCACGGAATGTCCGCATTTGTCATAGAACGAGGAACTCCAGGCTTTAAAGCTGGTAAAAAAGAAAATAAACTGGGCATGCGTGCCTCAGAAACGGCAGAAATGGTATTTGACAACTGCCGTGTTCACAAAAGCCAGATGCTGGGTAGTGAAGGAGAAGGATTTATCCAAGCCATGAAAGTTTTAGATGGTGGTCGTATTTCCATTGCCGCATTGTCACTAGGTATTGCGAAGGGCTCCTACGAAGCATCTGTTAGGTACGCGAAACAGCGGGAGCAGTTCGGCAAGCCTATTTCACAATTTCAGGCCATCGCTTTTAAACTGGCAGATATGGCCACGAAAATCGAAGCGGCTGAACTACTGTGCCGTCAGGCAGCCTTCTTGAAAAACAATCACAAGAAAGTAACGACTGAATCCGCAATGGCGAAGTACTATGCTTCTGAAATCTGTGTAGAGATCGCTACTGATGCCATTCAGATACATGGCGGTTATGGGTACACAAAAGAGTTTCCAGTAGAAAAGTTTTTCAGAGACTCAAAACTTTGTACTATCGGCGAAGGAACTAGTGAAATTCAAAAGTTGGTAATTTCGCGTAATATTTTGAAAGACTAGTCATTATCTAATTAATCCCTAAGTTTTTAGAAAAAAGCGGAACCTATTTAGCTTTGTGTAGTTTAATTAAATTCTACTATTAACAAGTCTTGCTTTTCCATAATGGAAAGGTATTTGTTAACTTTGCAGTATTAAAACCAAACCTATATCATGTTTATGAACAGAATCCTCTTAACAGTTTTTATCATTGGTTGCTTTATTAGTGTTTCAAACGCTCAATTGACTTGGGTAGATGGTTACATAATTACCAATACTGGCGAAAAAACTACTGGTCAAATCAAATATACAACTCCAGCTCAACGGTCTACCACATGTATTTTTAAAGCAAGTGGACAAGACGAAAAAATTAAGTATCAACCCTTCCAAATCAGAAGTTTCTTTATTGAAGGTCGTCTTTATGAGTCCAAAATTTATGACTTTGACGTAACTCAACCTTATGGATATGGCGTATTCATGGAACGGAAAAATACTGGCACCGTAAAAGTATATGAGTATTGGAATACCGATAAGGAAAGGGGATTTACCCAGACTTTCATTGAAAATGATGGTGATTATCTATTAGAAGTCGATCAATTGCGATTCAAGAGACAAATGAGTATGTACTTCGAGGAATATCCAGCACTCCAAAAGCGAATCGATAAAGGAGAATTTAAGAAAAAAGAGTTGATGACAATCATTTCTGAATTCAATACTTGGAAGGAAAACAGCTGGTAATCAACTCGTAACAAATTTCATGTTTCTTTAATAGGTTATTGTGTTATTTACCTGCTTAAAATAGTAGCCATTTTACAGGAATTGTGCTACCTTGCAACTTTTTAGGACAATTAAGAATTTATCTTGTTTTCTAACATTAGCTTTCAATATCCGATTTGGTTTGTAGGACTTTGCATATTGCTTGGTCTTGCCTACGCGCTTTTTCTTTATTTCAAAAGTGACACCTTTAAAGATCAATCCAAATTTTTAAATTGGATTCTCGGTTTTTTTAGATTTCTTACGGTAAGTCTGTTAAGTTTGTTGCTACTTTCACCACTGTTGAAATCAATGGTGACAGAGACGAAAAAGCCAATCATAGTAATTGCGCAAGACAATTCTGAGTCCATAGGTACCGAGTTAAAAGATTCCGCCCAATACAAAACACAAATCAGTCAACTCATTGATGGACTTGAAGGGGAATTCGACCTCATTCAATATTCCTTCGGCAGCGAAGTAAGACAGGGCATCGATTATTCCTTTACTGATAAAGCCAGTAATCTGTCTTCAGTATTGAATGAAATCTATGATGTCTACAGCAATCAGAACCTAGGTGCAGTGATATTAGCGTCCGACGGTATTTACAATCAAGGAAGTAATCCGATATATGCTGGCACAAAACTGAATGTCCCTGTTTACACCATCGCACTAGGAGATACTACACTCAAACGGGATATCTCTGTTAAAAAAGTGTTTCACAACAGGATTGCCTATCTAGGAGATAAATTCTCCATTCAAGCCGACATATCTGCACAAAACTGCGCTGGAGAACGCACTACCCTAGGTGTGTATAAAGTAGATGCTGGAGGGACAACAAAAATCAAGTCGGAAGTCATCAATATTAAGAACAATGACTTTTTTGTAACCAAGGAAATAATTATCGATGCCAATAGTGCTGGAGTGCAGCGGTATCGCGTAACGGTCAATAAAGTTAAGGGGGAAGTCACAACTCAAAACAATTCGAAGGATATTTTTATTGATGTGCTAGATGCAAGACAACGGATCTTGTTGTTAGCAAATGCACCACACCCGGATCTTTCTGCTATCAAACAAACCATCCTGAAGAATAAGAATTATGAGGTTGATATTGCTTATGCTAGCAAGGCAAGCACACTCAACTTAGCAAAATACGACTTCGCGATTCTACACCAATTGCCTAGTACAACAAATGACATTAGTAGTGTTTTGAGTAAACTCAACAGTCGTAAAACGCCGAGATTATTTGTACTAGGAGCACAGTCCAACTTGCCCACCTTTAATAAAGCACAAAATTTCTTTAATGTAAAGGGGAATACTAGTAATGCCAATGATGTCACTGGTGTCACCCAGTCAGCATTCAATCTGTTTACCATTGATGAAAAGGTGCCAAAAGCATTGCCCAAATTCGCACCAATGCAAGCCCCTTTCGGCGAATTTAAAGTGACACCAGACGCACAGGTCTTACTGAATCAGAAAATCGGTTCCGTTGAAACAAAATACCCGTTACTAGCTTTTGCGGAAGAACAGAATACTAAAATCGGAGTGCTAGCGGCTGAAGGCATCTGGAGATGGCGGGTTTTCAATTATTTACAATATAATAATCACGATATCATTGATGAGATACTGGGGAAAACAGTGCAATACCTTAGTGTAAAAGAAGATAAGCGAAAGTTCAGAGTCAGTGTCAGCAAAAATATCTTTAACGAAAATGAGGCGATTTACTTCGACGCTGAACTATACAACGAAAGTTATGAATTAGTAAATGATCCAGACGCCAGACTAACCATCTCCAATAGTGAGGGCAAAGATTTTGGTTTTACATTCAATAAAACAGCTAAGGCCTATGCCTTAAATGCTGGGTACTTCCCAGTAGGAAATTACAGGTATATCGCCAAGATTACCAGCAACGGAAAAGAGTTGACGGGATCTGGCAAATTTAGTGTACAGCCCATTCAGTTAGAATCCTTTGAGACAACAGCAAATCATGGCATATTACGATTGCTGAGTGAACAGTTTGGTGGTTCATTGATTTATCCCGACCAAGTAGTCGCGATTGCGGATTCCATCAAAAATAAAGATGGCGTAAAACCTGTGTTCTATTCAACCTCCAAAACACGGTCTGTGATTAACTTGAAGTGGATTTTCTTTATCCTCATGGGCCTGTTAACCGTTGAGTGGTTTTTTAGAAAATTTTATGGTGGATACTAGGACCAAATTATCTTCTAATACAAAATCCTCCTTACTGAAAATTTAATGGCACATCCGAAAAAACTTCAAACAAACGTGCCCGTAAAAGAAGCATTTAGATCAATGGTTAAAGCGCTGACAGGAATCTATCCCGTCAGAGAAGCAGGGAATATGACCACGATTTTGTTTGAAGATGTGTTTCCTGAGATCAAGCTTCACCAAACCGAGCAGCTGACAGAAAAACAACAATCTAAATTGCTGAAAATCAAGGAACGATTACTCAACCATGAACCTTTACAACATGTAATCGGAACTACTGAATTTTACGGTTTGCGGCTCAAGACTGATGCCCGTGCACTGATTCCTCGCCCCGAGACCGAAGAACTAGTCCATTTGATTATCAAGGATATTCGGAAGAAGACACACACGGGAGAAGGATTGAGTTTACTGGATATCGGCACTGGAACTGGTTGCATCCCATTGACAATAAAGCATCACATCCAACAGTTAACAGTTACCGGGATTGATCTTTCTGAAAAGGCGTTAGCTTTGGCGACAGAAAATTGTGATTTGCTAGGACTCAATGCACAATTTAAGGTGTTGGACATCCTTGATTCGAAGCAGTGGCAACAGTTGCCTGAGTTTGACCTGATAGTGAGTAATCCTCCCTACATCCCAGAAAGTGAGCGTCCTCTGATGGCTCAAAATGTATTGAACTTTGAACCAAGAATGGCCTTGTTTGTCGACAACGCTGACCCTTTGCTCTTTTATCGCGTTATCACTGAATTTGCGTTGCAAAAACTCAAGTCTGGCGGCGCATTGTACTTTGAAGTCAATGAATTTAATGGCGCACAATTACTAGAATGGATGCGCTCCAAGCCGTTTGTTTCTTGCGAAGGGTTGGAGGATATGCAAGGGAAAGTGCGAATGATTCGGGCGGTATTATCCTAGGAGGATTCGAATGATGGTAAGGTCGTCCGAAGGCTTTAAACCATATTCATTTTGAAGTACGTGTAGTTTTCTAGTCAACATATTTTTTTGCTCCTCCCATTGTCGATTAATGAGTAAGTAATGAATGATTTCTTCTGGTGAAATGGCTTTGAAATCGTTTACCTCAAAGGGTTTGAAAGTGAAAATCCCATCAGTAGCAATGCTTAGATCTTTGATGTTATTCAAATGTAATACCTGCGTTTGTTCCTGAAACCAAGCGTCAAAATCCTTGTTTAAGTGGTACCCCAAATAGTCAGGTTTGTCATTTTGATCATATTCGGTTAATTGATGATTAACACAGATTAATCCATCACCGATTGTAATTACCTCTGCCGCTTCATTCTTCTCATCGATAACACAAAGAATCAAAGAACTTAATAGCTCATATTTGCCAAGAAGTAATTGATTTTGAAGGACTTTCAACTCCTGAAATAATTGCTTTAGAATGACTGCCAACTGATCGAACAATGGTGGTTCTGTTTTTTCAACAAAAGATTTAAAGTGAAAACCCTTGGCTATTTTCCTTAAGACTTTAGCAATGATTGTTGAAGCGAAATGGCTTTCAATTCCCATAGAACACCCATCCATTACAGCGATTAAACGTCTATTATCGCTGATCTCACAAACGGTTTTGGCATCTTCATTATGATTTACATGAAATGCTCCAATTGTAGTATATTCAAATTTATTCATGCAGTTAACAACACGTTTGTGCTAGAGAAAATTCCCTTAAACTTAATTTTTGTGTAGTTGCTAATGATGTCTTTAGTATTACTGTTAATTTTTAGGGCGCTTTCACTGGCTATTCGCTAATACTCACCACACCATTCTGCTGTTCTGCATAGTCGTGCCTAGTCTTTACAAGCCTTCATCACTCCTTGCATCACTAACAGAATTGGCAGGTTCGTTCCGCTGCTATCCAGAGCGCCGGGAAGGAATAGAATAGAAATGTGTAATAGGCATGTTAGTTGATTGTACCCTTTAAAGCAATGAAACACTTTATCACAATCATACTATTATTTACAATTCTTATAGGGCGCACTCAGTCTTTAGCGGAGCAATTGGAGCTAATCGATAATGAAGGTTCAATAGAATTGTTATCCAACTTCTTTGAAGAATGGGCTGCATACAGTAAAACGCTTGAAGTCCCATTTGAAAACGACACGATTACTGCAATTCATCAAATCTATGAGAAATTAATTGAAGATCCTGAAAATTCTAAGATTCTTAATTTTAGTACGGTGTCAAATCCTAGTTATTTTATTCCTCAGAATAAAATTAGGTATAGAATAAAACCCGGAAATTGGGACTTTAATAAAATAAAGGTGCAACTCTTAGATTCAAAGAAAGGCAATACTTTTAAAGAAACAACGATTCAAAAAGCAATTAGGAAAAAGCTAGAGTACTACACGCAATATTCATTTCGGGAATTTCGAAGTAGTTCAGATTATGACAATATGGTTGCTTTCTACCCAAGGTCAAATGCTTTAAAAAACATGAAGGTGTGTCATATTGCTAATGAATATCTGGCTTTTGAAAAATTCATTGGCTATCAAAACGAGCCCTTGAAATGGAGGAATATACCTAATCCCTCAGCGCTGCATGAAAAGAGAATTGCGCTAGTCCGTCAAGTTGTGCTTATCCAAAATGATTTGACATTAGGATATGACGGTTCTGGAATTGACTTAGTTACCCTCAATCGCTCTTTGGATAAGGCCATTGTGTTCGATTATAGTTATTGTGGAATGGGTTATAAACCCATCATAATGCAGAAAAACGACCTAGGAGACTGGGAAATTGTCGAATGGTCAGCAGTTTTAAACAGCATTAGGGATAACTAAAAAACAGATACATACTTTTAGAAATTTACCCTATCTTCGCACCGTGAGCAAAGCATTTCAAATAAAAAGTTACCTACAGTTTTACCGTCAAGCAGTCACACGCTACAAGGTACACTCTCCTTTTGTCTTTCAGCTGATCGAACAAGTGCTGGAAGATGACCGAAACTTCTACATCTTTCAATCTCTAAAAGTTACCAGAAAACAACTCAAAAAGAGTAAGCTTCAACTCACAATCAAAGATCTAGGAGCCGGCTCTCATATGAGCACAAGCAATCAGCGTACCGTTGGCGCTATCGCCAAGTCAGCAGTCAGTCCCGAGGCACAGTGTCAACTGTTATTCCGGTTGACACAATACTTTAAGCCGAAGTCGATGCTGGAGTTTGGGACATCGCTAGGACTGTCTACTCTTTATCAAGCATTTGGAAACACAGAAGGGCAACTCATCACCATGGAAGGCAGTCCTGAGATTTCCCGATTCGCACAAGAAATGTTCATCAACGCTAAAGCCAAAAACGTCCAATTGAAAATAGGTAATTTCGACAATCTGCTACCTGAAATCCTTAAAGAACTCAACGGAACATTAGATTATGTGTTCTTCGATGGCAACCACCGCAAGCAGCCCACCCTCGATTATTTCGAAACCTGTCTGCCCTATGCCGACAATAATTCACTGTTTATCTTTGACGATATTTACTGGTCCCCTGAGATGAAAGAAGCCTGGGAAACGATCAAGGAACACCCTTCCGTCACCTTAACAGTTGATTTGTTTTACATGGGACTGGTATTCTTCCGCAAAGAACAGTTGGAAGACAAACACCTAAAAGTCGTGACACAAGGCGCCAAACCATGGGTAATGGGGTTTTGGAATTAGGGAAAGGCAATTAATAATGAACAATTAACGCTTCGCTAATGAACAATTGTCCTGCCTCTTGTCTGGATTGATTTCGAATAGGATACTATGTTTTCTATATGCCTATGTGGTTCAAAAAATTAACACATAGACACATAGTGTCACTACCTTCTTTCCTGAATTGATTACGAATAGCAAACTATGTTTTCTTTATGAACTATGTGGTTCAAAAAAAACACATAGACACATAGCGTTACTACCTCTTGTCTAATCTGATTACAAACAGCATACTATGTTTTCTTTATGTACTATGTGGTTCAAAAATTTAAACACATAGACACATAGAGTCACTACCTCTTTTCCTGCATTGATGTTTAAGTAAGATTTGTATCCGAAAAATAAAATCACAAGTCAAAAAATGCTTGAAACTTTCATATTTAACGATAAATTATTTAGCATAAATACTTGATAACGTTTAGCTTGTGTAGTTATTCATCGATTTTGAATTGTTTTGGAACTTAGATAATGAGACCAATCTTGGCCGATACGCTATTCTAGAAGCACTTATATTTGTTCTGTACTCATTACAATATGGGTTTAGCTAAAGTTTCAGATTAACCGTAAACAGTATTCCCAAATATTTGTTTACGGTTTTTTATTGGAAACGTCTTACTAATTAGGGATCTCTTGTTGCTGATTTTTAGGAAAGAAGCGATCAAAAATAGCAACGGTGAGAAATACTTTTAAGCCATAATCTTCTTGACTGAAACTATTAAATACCGAATATTCTGTTGCTACTCCTAGGTTAATCTCCTTATTAAAGTGAAATTCTAAGCCAATGTACGGCAGTTCAAAAAAAGTGAATTCCGTATCGATGGGAGAAGCATGAAAGATAGAAACCCCATAATATTTTTCAAAATCAGCCCTGAAAAAATCAAAACCAACGATTTGAGACATGACATATAAGCTCTTAGGATCCTTTTTAAAGCCCTTCAGAGACGGTGAACCTACTGTTAGTATGGGATTGGACAACAAGATCAATTCAACTCTCCCAGGAGGAGATAGTAGTGTAAGTCCACCGTTATTGTCAAATTTTCCGTTCTTTCGTTGTCTCCGGTCCTTGATTCCACGTATTCCTCCCATTAAAAAGTAGTCGAGAATATTCCGATTGCGGTAACCAGGGCGATACTTAGCTTGATACTTTGCCAGGTTTTCCCGAACTTCTTTGTTATAGGCTTGAGTATTGGTAATCAACTCCTCAAAATTAAGTGCAATGATAGCATTGATCAGCGGGCGGAAATTTTTATTGTTGACCAATAAAGGGCGATCTGCATCCAGTGCCCGAAACATAGGATGATTGACAGCTTCAATTTTAAATGTGGCAAACAGTTTTTTGCCAACAGTAGGCAGTACTACCCGATCAAAATCATTGAGATCACTCACTTTTTGATAACTGTACTCCAACCAATCCCGCTTGCCTTCTGGTGTGGCAAAAAAAGCAGGATCCATACGGTCCAGATGCCCTGGAACTTTTAGCAAATCAATCTTGTTTCCGTTTTGAGTTAATTGATAGAACGGTTCGGTGAGCTTCAAGAAATAATCGATTTGCGACCATTGTTTGATATAAGTCGAATCGGTCAAGCGTTTTTGAAGATTGGTATATTCTAAGTAAATTTTTGATTCGCTCTGTCCAGATACCAATGTGTAGCAACACATTAGGCAAAAGATCAAAGCGATGCTAAGTTTTAATGTTCTCATACCTGTTCTAAAATTGTATCAGCAGTGGATTTTACAAAATCGAATAAGGAGACCGAGGAATCAAAGGAGCGATCTGGACCGTAATGCTTAAAAATCTCTTTGACTTCTTTAAGTTTGCTTTGCCAAGCAACATCTTCAGTATAGCTTCGAATCAAATTGTTTTTGTTGGCGACTGTTTCCCCTTTGTTTAGTAAAAAGTCTTCTACAAAAGTACAATACACTGCTGGATGATTTAGATATTGCTCGGGAGCATGCATCCAAATGCCTGTTACGGCTTCCAACATTAATTTATTGGTATAAAGCTTTGGTTCCATCTTAATATTGCTTCCTATTTGACTGATCAGATCATATTTGTTATTGATAATCCTGAATTTTCGCTTGATCACTCCTCCTTGTCGTGGAATGGCCATTGGATTAAGAATTCTAACATGACTATCATTGATATGGTAAGGAAAGGCATCCAGTTTGCTCAATAACGGCGCAGTATTTCCAATGAGGTAAAGGTTGGTGATGGACAGCGCCCCCATACCCGGACTTCCATCAGGGTTGAGACGGTAGTGATCGCCATAGAGTTGGTGCAGCATATCGAAAATGACTTTACAACCCATCCCATGCGCAATAAAGGAAAACTGGTCGCCTGCCTGTGAATTTTCAACAGTATCCAAGACTTTTGTGCTAAGATGATTGAGCACGTAGCGGATCATTTCCGTATTCCAGTTATAAGAAAGCACATCTCTAATATACTCTAGGAGGAAATTCGCTGAAATGCCATTGGGATCGGGACCATCTACTAGATTGGCACCACTGTCTGCTCGTTCCTGAGCAAGGCGTAACCATTCATTAATTTTAGGTAGGGATTGCCCACCGTCGATTAGCGTTTTTAGGTTGTCTTTGAGCAGTTTTGCGTATTCCAGTTTTACGAATGTCAGATTAGCGATAGCGTTGTCGTACTGGTCAGGGATTGCTGACTTACTGTTGTCTTTTAAAAGTTGAACAGTGCTATCAAACCAGTCATCTGGACAGGAGGAACCATGAATCATAAAGACGTAATGCATACTGGAGATTTTGGGTATAAGGTAAGGATAATCAGCGAAAATAGATATATAAATTGTAGGGAATTTGAATCATTACGATAAGACTAAAGGTTTTCCTGAAAGTAAAGCAATGAATACTGAAAGTATGGCATCTGTCAGCCCAGGGTGCAGCGCAGCGGACCCTGGAATACTAACGCCTCACATTACCGGAGCGCTGTAAGTGCGGCATCATCTTTTATACGTTATATTTTATCTTGAATTATGGGTAGCTCTTTCAGTCCTGCCTGCTGCGGAACGGAAGGCAGGGCTCAAACTTCCGAATTAAAAATGCCTAAGCAAAAGCAACGTGTGAGGGACAGCAGTGGTATGCGCGGAATGCAATGAGCACATAAGAACGTATGGCCCGACCCTTGGTTTGAAAAACCAAAGGGCACACCCAAATAATTTTACTCCAATCCAATTTGATTGATCAGCAGTGCAAACCGTTCTTCTTTTTTATTGGCAATCAGTATTGAGATTTCAGATAAGCGATCCCCTGGGAAATTGGGCATGTTCAACTCCCGACCTCGAAAACTGGGATACAGATCTCCTAGTGCAATGTCAACCGTTTCCCACTCACCAGTCGTTGCGAATGTTGTGATATAAGAATGACGTTGATCGAAATCAGACTTCACCCTAAATTGGTAGTTTTTACCGTCTCCCTTGATTCTGAGTTTTATAGTGGTATACTCACTGATGTCTTTAGCTTTGAAGCTTGTTCGGATAGAGGTGAAGCCTCCATAATTGTCTAATGATACAAATCCCTGAAAAAGCGCATGTCCTTCTGCATTGATGCTTAGTGCCCCCTCAGAGAGACCACCCATAACACCATCATTGACAACATACCAATCTTTTAATTCATCGTTGTGATGGAAGTCATAAAGGATAGGAGAGACAAGCATATATAGACTTAAACTAATTAGGAATACCATTTTCATATTAATAACAACAATGAATTAAGCTAGTATGTTCAACTTCCTTGTGTCTGATGTTTAGTTTTAAAGTCTCGCCAAGAAATAAGTTGTAAGGATACGTGTTCCTATTTCATTAATAATTGACCATTAACCATTAATTAAGGAGGTGTTATTTGATCATCACCACCTGAAGGCGCACCGAAGATAGCATCATAGTCGATGTCATCACCATAGTCTTGATATTCGATGTATTCGCCACCATCATCACCGTAATCCGGTTCATCAGAGAAGTAACTGTCGATTTCATCTTGAGAAATAGGTTGATTATATGGATCTAGGAGATCTTCTGGTTCCTCCTGAGCAGCCAAAGAGGGGCGTTCTCGTTTAACGATAGGTACTTGAGTGACTTTCATGTCCTTGGGTACATATACCTTAACGGTTATATTTTCCCAGCATTCAACACCTTTATAAGTAATAGTTTTAGAAAGATCTTTATAGTTTAATTGAAGCGTAGCACCTTCTTGTATTTTGAGATCATATCTGCCTGCATCAGCAAGAGCATCTAGAATGTGGCGTTTTGAATTGGTAATGCTAACCATTGTCTCAATCAAAATCTTTCGTTCACTCCATTCTTCGATTTCAGTTTCATAGGAAAACTGAAGATTAAGCGCTGTTATTTTTTCTGAGTTAAATGTTTTGTAAAGTGTTTTAACAACCTGTGCAGAAGATTGCAGGATAACACTAAACGATAGCAGAAGTGTAAATACCAATTTCATTCTTTATTATTTAGATAACAAAATACAAAGATTATTTAAACAAAAAAAGAGCCACAAATTTTGAAGCTCTTTTCTACATTAATAAAATGTAACTTATTTTTTATAAACTTGGATTTATTCCTCCAACTGTAGAAGTAGTTTCGTCACCTTCAATCGTGACTTCTACATTTGATGGAGCAAATACAGTATAAGTAACTTTTTCTACAAGAACCTGTCCCTTGTATTTTACATTGGGTACTCTTTGAGCAGATTCAATTACATAATCTCCATTATTAAGTCTAGAGGAAAGATTATATCTTCCCAGCATTAAAAATTGCTTTAAAACACTAGAACTTCCATTTTCTAATTCAACATTGGTGTGAACACGTACAATTGGCTCATTCCACTCTTTCACTTCAACAGCTCCATCAAGCTTTACAACCACAAAATTATTCCCTTCGAGATTGAAAGACTTAACAAAAGTCTTTTGAGTTTGTGCCATCATCATCTGCGTTCCTAAAACCAGGGCGATAAGTACAAAAAACTTTTTCATAATATTATTTTTTTATTCAATTTTAATATACAATAATTATCCATAAAAGTCAAGCCCGTCCCAATTAGTAATTGAACTTTAACTAAAATGCAAAATATAAAGTAAGTAAAGTGATAGGTAAAGCAAAAAATCATATATAATTCGGTCGTACTTTTGCTTGCTATCAAGGAAACGTTTTCATCTTTCGATAGTACAAAGATAAATCAAATTACTTTATAAAGCAACACCTTTTGGAGAATAAAATTCTGAATCCACAAGGATATTTGCTTTTTTACAAAATTTAAATCCAAAATTTAAAACTTTGCAAAATTAAATGTTTGAAATTTGAATTTTGGAATATAAAATTTCATTTTTTAATTAAAATCAAAATTTACACAACTTTCCTAGGAGAGTTATTCGTAAGTAATTGATATATAGTATATTGTGATTTTTTGAGGTCTTGAATTTGTGACAAAAAAAATTTATTTATTCAAAATTTTAATTGATTTTATAGAATCCAATCCAATTTCAAGCGATTTTGAAGTAAATAATTTAACTTGCAGAAAACTTAGAATCATATGAGGATTATTGTTTTTGGGATATTGGTCTTAATGTCTATTTCTCTTTTGGGGCAAGACAGTTACAAGCAATATGATAAATTCTGGATTGAATTTAAGGATAAGGATAATTCCCCCTACAGCATATTCAAACCATTAGAATACCTATCGCCTAGGGCCATAGAACGCCGAAAAAAACAAGGCATCCGGATTCAGGAAAATGACTTACCCGTAAATCCCATCTATCTATTACAGTTGAGAGACCTCGGTGCTCAAGTCAATTACACCTCTAAATGGCTGAACGCTGCCTCTGTCACTGCAGACAGCGCTACCTATGCTAGAATATTGAAACTGCCATTCGTAAAATTCGGAGAGGCAGTAGGGGTCAGTAAACCGAACAAACCGCCACGCCCTAAAAAGCCGATTCCAGCTACACCGTATGAAAAGGCCGCCGATAAATACGGCGCAGCCAGCCTACAGATTAAACAGATCAACGGTCATCATTTACATAATTTGGGGTACGACGGTTCAGGAATGCTCGTTGCGGTTCTAGATGGCGGATTTAACAACGTAGACATCATGCCGTTTTTTGATAGCCTGCGCGCGACAGGTCGATTGCTTCAAGGACGAGACTTTGTGATGAATGATACCTATCCCTATGAGTCGAGTTCTCACGGATCACAGGTACTGTCTACTATGGGAGCTAATTTGCCTGGACTAATGATTGGAACCGCGCCTGGCGCCTCATATGTCTGTGTAAAAACAGAAGAAACTTCCTCAGAACTACGGATCGAAGAAGATAATTGGGTGGTTGGGGCAGAGTTTGCTGATAGCTTAGGGGCTGATGTGATCAACTCAAGCCTTGGGTATACCACCTTTGACGACAAACGAATGAATTATACTTATGAAGACATGGATGGCAACACTGCACGGGTTACGCGTGGTGCAGACATTGCTGCTAGTAAAGGCATTTTAGTTGTAAACAGTGCTGGGAATTCTGGAGTAGGCGAATGGAAATTTATCGGTGCGCCAGCAGACAGTGATTCCGTTTTGGCGGTTGGTTCTGTAGATGCCATAGGACGAAAATCCTACTTCAGTTCGTTCGGTCCTAGTTCAGATGGTCAGGTAAAACCAAACGTTTCTGCAAAAGGGTCTTCAACAGCAGTCGCATCTCTTTATGGATATAATACAGATAGGGCGGACGGCACTTCCTTCGCATCTCCAGTTACTGCAGGCATGGTGGCTAGTCTTTGGCAAGCGTTTCCTGATAAATCCAATATGGAAATTATAGACGCCATTCAAGCCAATAGTCATTTGAACGCTGCTCCAACTGATGGCCTTGGGTATGGTGTTCCTGATTTCTTTGCTGCTTATCTAGAATTGTCTGATAATGGAACACATTTGGGTGGCGGCCGAACAACTTATTCCAATAGTCGCAATACTAAAAGAGTTAAGGATCGATATCGGTTTTCTGTATGGAATGAACTAGGCGGTACCAATAGGGTAGAGGTGCAAAACCTCCTAGGGCAAGTCGTCTATTCCAATCTATATCAGTTAGAAGGTAAAACGAATTCCCTGTTAAGTATTGACAATATAGGTGATTGGAAACCTGGTGTTTACTATATCAGTGTCTACCAATTCGGAAAAATTTTCCACGACAAATTTATCAAGGAATAATGGATTGGCATAAACTGGAAGAGGCCACTGTTTACAGCAATTTCCGTCGTATCATCAAGAAACGGTTTTTAATGCCTAATGGCTTGACCAATGAATACGACATCCTTGACGACCATGTCTTCGCCTCTATCGTTCCTGTCACTACAGACAATGAAGTGTTGATGGTTGAGGAATACCGCCCTGGTCCTGAACGCAAATTACTCGCTTTTCCTGCTGGCTTTATTAATAAGGGAGAGTGGCCTATTGATGCTGCTAAACGGGAACTCCTGGAAGAAACTGGATATGAAGCCGGACATCTTGAGTTGCTTAAAGAAGTTTCCGGTCCTTACTCGCATATCGTCAAGTATTCTTTTTTAGCAACAGATTGCAAGAAGATTACCGAACAAGCGCTTGATGAATTTGAATTTACCAGCATCAAAAAAATACCCTTAAAAGACTTAAAAACACTATTAATCGATCCAACAATAAACAATCTTGTAAATATTGATTGCGGATTATTGGCTCTCATTCGCTTATCAACTAAACCTTAAGACGTGGCAAAGAAAAAAAAGAGAATCGAACTCTACTATTCCGACTTTGATGATAATGAAGAACAAGAAACACTTCCAGCCAATGAGCAAAAACTGAAGGTTTGGATTGACCGAAAGAAAAGAAAAGGCAAGGAAGTCACCTTGGTTACTGGATTTGTAGGCACAGTCGATGACTTAAAAGCGCTGGGTAGCTTCTTGAAAAGCAAGTGCGGTGTTGGTGGTTCTGCTAAGGAAGGTGAGATTATCATCCAAGGTAATAATAGAGATAAGGTTTTTGATATTTTGGTTAAAGAAGGGTATAAGGTTAAGAAGTCTGGGGGTTGAGGTTATGTTGAGACTTGTTTACTGAAAGAGCTGGTAGTCTTTAGATTCCGGCCTCAGTTAAACCCTCTATTAAATTTCCACTTATTTGAATTGAATGACCCCAAAATAAATCTCCGTCATTATACCAAAACTTAAAACTACCGTCAGAATCAAAAGTTATAGATTCTAATCTCATTAATTTTCTAAATTCAATTGAATTCACCCTTTCTTCTTCTTCCTCAATCCAACTATCGTTTTTTAACTTTAGCAATTTTTTTACTGCATATTCTTTCACTTTTTCCTCCCATATATTCTGTTCTTTCCAGATTTTCGTTGCTACTTGTAGTCCTTTGTTTATTTTCCAATTTCCATCAATAGAAAATGAAACTTCAATTTTTGCTCCCTTCCAGTTACTAATTCCTTGATACCAATGAACTGTACTATCGTAGTTTAATTCACCAAATAATTCTGTGTTTATATTAACTTTCCCTTTTAGTTCATGGGCTATTTTATGTAATTTAACATTGGTAGAATCAATCGATATTTTTCCGTCTATCAATATTGCTCTTGTCCTATCAGAATTTAGATAAACAGACATTTTTAGAATTGAATAAGAACTAATTTCTTTTAAGTCTTCTTCTGACAGGTCTATAGGTCTCAATATTGTTAATTTTTTCTTAGTGATTTTCTTTTCACTAGTAAGCATCCATGCTTGTAATAAAAATATATGAACAGAAAAATATTTAGATGGAAATCCAAAACCACTTTCTGGAGAAACAACTCCTTCTATTTCTATAATGTCAGAATTATATTCAGTTTCAGCTCGATCTATATTAATCAATTCATCATTTGAAAGTTTATATTTTGAAAGTTTCATTTACTTTTAATTATCTTATATCTGCCAACAGGTTATTTCCTACTATCGAACTTCGGGTAATAGTCCTTTTTTTATTAAAAAAACACTAGCGACTAATCCCTAGTTCCCACCAAATCCAGTACACTCTCACCCCCAATCTCAGCAACGAGCAGCGCCCCTAGATTAAACCACTGCGCACAATGATCCAAGATCCAAGCATCTGAGCTCACCACAATCTCAGGAGATTTGACAAGCACCGTGTCAGGATTATAAACGAGTTCCACCGACCAAGGAAATCCGTGCACCCTTGCCAATTCAAGCAACATCGACTTCAGCCTTCCGCTATTGGACACTGGCGAATCGAAAAACCAGTTGACTTGTTTTACACCTAGGCGCTCAAGCGTTTGCCCTACTAATAACACAGCTTCCTCTGTCTTGACTACACGCTTGTAAGTACCATGAACACTAGAAACATCACGATAACAGCCGTCCTGACACTTAAACACGTAAGCACCAGAAAGTGTGCTTTCAAGGAGAATCAGCAAGTTAAAACCATCTATCTCAACAATGCTACCTGCTAATTGAGATTTTGGAATATGGTTGTTTTGTCTTGCCACAATTGCCTGGCTGGACGCAGTCATCCGGCCAACCGCTATACGCTGTCGTTTATTGAGTTTGTAGCGATTGCCAACTAGCTCCAAGGCAGAATTCCCATAGCCACGCGTCAGCAAATGACTATAATCGATAATAGCTTCCTGTATAGGACCATGATATTTTGGCGCAAACAATTGCTCATCTCCTGAATGCTTGCCCCGATTGCGCTTATTTGTTGATGGTTCGATAGTTACTCTCTTTTGATGAATGGCAGCACTTGTCCGTAAAATTGCCCTTTACTACTCACATAATATACGCCTTGAGTTAAATTACAAATGTCCAATACATGCTTGAATTGGCCGGCTTGTAAATCCACTTCTTCGGCAGCAATTAGTGCTCCAAAACTACTGTATACTTTGATTTGGAAACGATCGGCTTGCTCGATAACACCCGAAAGTGTAAGCTCTGAAGTCGCAGGATTTGGAAATAACTGCATGCTAAAATCGTCAAGAGTGGCAACTTGATCCATGGCAAGGATGACATCATCGGGGATCGTATCTCCCATCACTAGGTGCTCATCCCCTAACTCGTATTCGGTAAACATAAAATACGCCAATAGCATTTCGTCAGTTGTATTCGAGCCCAACGAAATCGTAATTGGTGGATTATTGGGCTGGTCATGATTGTTTACCGTGTTGTCAAAAGATGCTCTGGAATAAATGACGGATCCCTGTGGCAGTTTAATCGGATTCGGCCAATAATAGTAACGTTGCCAGTGGAAATCCCAATTCGGGATATCAATCATACGGATTGTGTCTCCCTGAGGTGTCAACGCCCAAATTTTATAGGACTTCCCGATCAAATGCATATGTGGTGCGACACTGAGAAAGGTATAATCCTTTGCCATTGGCGTACTTTGTTGATGGAAAAACTTGATGGAGTCTCCTGGAATCACTAAGGGACCATCAATCAATGATGGAGGATGATGACTCAATAACCAACCGACTTGTACCTCACGAGTTGCGCTAGAGGCATCTGTAAACTGTAGATTCATGATGGTGCTATCGAGTTGTCCAACGCCTCCTGGTCCATAATGAATCTCCATAACGAAGTCTGCTCCTGGTGGCACTGGAACTGACCAACCATCTGGATACCGTGCAGGGTTGGCTCCTGGAGACCAAGCATTGATATACCGACTAAGATTGGGATAACCAGTACTCTGATTAAAACCGGGTAGCGGATCCTGTTGGTCGAAGTTGTAAGACGTGTTCGTCACATCATAATACAGGTCGGCGTGGTGGACAACTTGATCCAATCCTGGAATCACTTCTACTTTATTGAGATAGATGGTGTCTGTGTAAGTATTCGGTATTACAAACCAACGGTATTCGTCGTTATTACTTTGCAGCGGATATGCACCAAAAGAAACGGTGTGATGTATCGTATCAAGCAACGAACCACTAGGGAGATATACTGGTGGCGCAGGGGCTTGCGTAAGATCACCTGGCGGCATTCCACTGCTTATCCAATCGAGCAACATCCCTTTCTCTGCGTCCGTCATATAAAATTCATCCGCAAAATGGGTGTATTTAGGATCGGGCAACCAAGGCGGCATACTCCCTTCATTAATCACATGCGGAATCAGCGGAGAGTATTGCTGAACTTCCTGATAAGACATCAAATTGAAAGGGGCAATCGCATCTTGATGGTGGCAAAATGAGCATTTCTCATACACTAAAACTGCAATGTCATCACTCCAATTGAATTGGGCAGATACAGAAAGACTACTAAGCACTAAGAGGACACAAGCTATCGATTTTATAGGGAAACGGTACATATTATCTTGTTTTATACTGGAAAATCAAGGTAGTAAAAAAATGAATTAGATACAACACATTTGATTATAAACCCACGTAATTCCTCAGTTGTTGTTACTGTTTTAGTTTTTCTTGGGGCCTCCGCCTGCTTATTACCATGCGCAGCCGTCCCGCCCATTCCCAGCTCGCAAGTCTGCTCGGCCTGCCTTCCTACGGTCGGCAGTCTCCGGCTACGCCGTCCTGTCCAGCCGCTAGGCCAGTACTAAATTGATTGGAAGTTGGAGGTACTGAAAGTGCGGTTTCTGGCAGCCCAGGGTGCAAGAATCCCCAAAAACTGTAGTGTTGTAGGTGCGACATCTGTTTTATACGTTATTCTTTTTGGAAATTGGCATGACTGAAGGTGTTACCAAAAACATTGTAAGCTGCGAGTGATGCGGAATTGTGTGGCGTCAGCCAATCCCGAAAATTTTCGGGAGCAGCGCAGCAAGGGCCGAGTGAATAACAAGCTATGCAACGTAGCGACCATGCTAAGCCTTGCCTTACTAATGAGTTCAATTTTAAAGAGAATACCGATTTCAAACATCTTACTACTTTGCCCTGATTAAAGGTATGCAATTTACCATAAGAAATCTAAAAACTAACTACTGGTTAGATTCCTTTTAATTTACAATTCATTAGTACTGCGAATCAAACTCCTTAGGCTTCTGAAGTCTTCTAATATTTCTAGACTAAACACTGATAACCAACAGTTAATAGAGGTGTTGTTATAATATTCGATTGCGCAAATATATTATATTATATTTGAATTATTAATTCACAAAAAAACACCAAATGAACGTAACTAATTCAATTACAACCAATTTTATAGTACTGCAAGTTTTGGTTTAAACATTAGTTCACTGGGAAAAGTAACCTTATCTGACGGAGTCATAAATAATGATGGTGGATACTCTTACTTTCAAAATGACAATACTGCTTCTGCTTTTAGTATTCAAGTCAACAATGTTGACACTAGTAATCTATACACTCTGACTTCAACTTAGGAGCAATTTGTTCATGTAAAAATTGAATTACCATCGTCCTGTGAAGACGATCCAGTTGATTTATCATTTGCTTCTCTACTAATGCAAATTACAAGTATATATTGTGAGTTTCAATTTAACGCATGTCTTCCTTGGGTATATGGTCCTGTTGTTGTTGACGATACGGAAGACTTTATTGCATGTTCTAATAGTATAACGTTCATACCCTCAAGAGTTAGTGGCGGTGTTCATGATGTATTGACAATATATCCTCCTGTTAATGAAGGATTTGGCCCGTTTGGTGCTAATTCTCTTGTTAAGTTTACAAGTCATCCTGGGACATTCGATGGAACAAATCGAATAGCGACTATCAATGGAGTCGATATCGATAGAATGAATTGGTCAGATTCAAAGATAGAAATATTTGTTCCAAGTGGACTGTCAGGGACTAATAGTCCAGCATCAGGAATAGTAAAGGTAGTTAAGGATGATTTAACGGAACTTTCTAGTGCTTTAGATTTAGAAGTATGGTTTAATGCTTATACACACAACACAATGGTCGCTGGAGTAGAAAGGGCTAGTAGGATCTTTCTGAGAAATTTAGGAGGCAACACTGGAATGGTATTTCATAAAGGAGGTGGATTTCCGTCAACAAATGATATTGGTACATGTATAGAATTAGCTATTGACGAGTGGAAATGTGGTACTGGTATAAACTTCAGTAGGGGGGGCGATTTACCAGGGTCTGGTAATTCAGCAATCGATAATAAAAATGTTATATTTTCTCTACCTGACCCGATATTTGTAAATGACCCATCTATTACGGGTTGGACATTTTTAACAAGAACCTCAGGTTGTTACGATTCTGATGGAGTTCTTCAAACTAATCTATCTGATATAGATATTGCATTTAATCCAAATCCTATATCCTCTACATGGAATTATAGTCCAAATAGTAATCCTGTTGATACCTTTGAAATGCACTTTCTCACAGTGTTAACACATGAATTTGGACATGCCGCTGGCCTTGGGCATGTCACTGAACCATATAAAGTAATGTTCCATAGAATAATTCCTGGACAAGTAGGGCCTCTAAACCTGCATCAATCAGACATTGATGGAGTTTGTAATATTTTAAATTTTACTAGTTCTATAAGTGGAGCTGGGTGCACAGGAGGGCCCATGATTCCGATTACGCCAACAGGGTGTATGCCATGTTCAACTACATCAACATTTGACCTTGAAACCAATTCAACAAATGATATCCATGTATATCCAAATCCAGTTCATAAAGGACAAAAGATACTCATTGAATTTGATTTACCTATTGCTAATAACGTTGATATAGTGCTGTATGATTTGTCAGGAAGAGAATTGATTCGAAAGACTCTTGGCTATTGTAACAATGGTAATTATTTGCAACCTCTGGATATTCCTTTTCACATTTCTTCTGGTATTCATACATTATCTATCTACTCTAAAAATAGAAGCGTTGCTTCTAATAAAGTAATTGTATATGATTAATAATCTAGTTTTTTTCTTAAGTATTTTATTTTTATCTGGTTGTTGTTCGGTGAATACTTCATTTAACGTTCAACCTACTTCTTGTCAATGCAAGAAGCTAAATAAATTAGTATCGAGCAGTATAAAATCACCTGAAGCTGATGATATATATTATTCATTAATTGATATTTCAGTAATTGAATTAAGAGAGGTTATCCTTCAGAATTCGGATTGCTGGATTGGAAAATCTTACGACTATGTAAGAAAAGTTTTGCCACCACCCATTGAAAATAAGTTTGGAGGCGACCCTTATTATGCAGCAGCAGAGGATATAAATTGCAGAAGTATGGATTGTAAAATCCTACGGTTTCATTTAAATGATCATTTGAATAATGAAAAGAATATTACTAATATTGAAGCATCACGCGGAGATGGTAACAATGATTGGATAATTAGATTACATACGCCTAAACGGTAATTGAACAAAAAGGAATCGAAATTTATACATTTATTCCAGTGATACTACATAAGAAAGAAGCTCCTAGCTCCGCAATCAACTCTTCATGAGAATAACTATATGATGTTCTTTCTCTATTCAAATCTACTATTCCTTCTCGATCTAGGCGTGAACGATGCCCCGTAGCATGTACCAATTCATGAAAGTATGAATTGTAATACTCCTCTGGTGACTCAAAGTGAGATAACGGAGGAATATTGATTCTATCAAGAAGCGCTTCGTAATAGCATCTGCAGGCATTGATCGAAACTAACTTTGGTGGATCTGTAAGAGAAGCGATCAAGTCTTCACACACCTTGATTTGTTGATGTGAATGGCCAGGGGCATGCCCAAAAACCTATACTAAAATGTAAAAATAGATATCGATCAACACGCTATTTTTCAGGTAGTTAAGAATGTATTCTGTTTTTATTCAAAATTATTTCACGTTTAGGGAACTTTTCAAAGCTCCTATTGGTTTTAATGTTGTTCTTATCAATGAACAAAGAAAATTAATCATGAAAATTTACAACGACAAAACAGGTTCAACAATGCAATACTTATCTCTTAGTATTTCTGGTGCCTTACTGCTCTTGAAGCAGTTAAGTCTGTAAATTCCGATAGCTCTCGATTGCTGCTGTTGGATGCAGCTAGAGATCTCCGAAAAATAATACAATAAATCAAGTTTGGATAGTTGACTGCCAAGTGTTTTAAGCACTGGTCAATCATTAATGAAGTATTCCGAACGGTCAAGTTTTTCAAAAAATTGACAAGTAAAGAAGCTCATTATTTATAATGCTTTATTGTTAAACAATAACAATTGAGTGCACTCCGAAAAGTCTCTTTTGTCCAAACTCATCGTTTTCAAGAATTTTAAAGTCCTCATTAACAAGAGTTAACTGCGGCTCTAAAATTCTTTCAGCCTCGATTTTGACCAAAATAGTACTTTTCGGAGTA
>ENA-ORXR01000425-ORXR01000425.1-marine-metagenome-genome-assembly--contig:-NODE-425-length-58262-cov-16.324757_pt1 | contig 58262 bp, 60 predicted proteins | sample MGYA00237866_ERZ511479 | MGnify/ENA metagenome assembly ERZ511479 | reverse complement strand
TTATCGAAGAATGGGGCATGAGCCAGTTCGTTCGCGATACGCGTATTGCGCTGATTTATGAAGGCGCGAACGGTATTCAAGCGCTCGACCTTGTCGGTCGTAAGCTTGCCCGAAATGGTGGCCGTGCTTTGATGACACTAAACTCTGAAATTGACGGATTCTTGGAAGAGAACGGCGAGAACGAACATTTGCCAGAATATATGACGGGTCTGAAAGACGCGAAAGATAAGCTCACCAAAGGCACAATGTGGTTGATGCAAAATGGCATGACAAACCCAGACAATGCAGGCGCTGGGTCCGTTGATTATATGCACATGATGGGTCTGACGACTTTGGCGTATATGTGGGCAAAAATGGGCGTTGTGGCGCAAGCGGCAATCGACGAAGGGTCGAACGATCCGTTCTATAAGAACAAGATCATCACGGGCCGTTATTTTATGCTCCGTATGTTGCCAATGCTCGACGCACATCTTGCGAAAATTCAGACAGGCGCAAAGCCTCTTATGGAACTCGAAGCGGCTGCGTTTTAATAACGCTCGTTTCATTTAAATTATAAGGGTGCATTCGAGCTATCGAATGCACCCTCATCCGCTTTAAAATAGGAAGAATAAAATGGCTGCAATAGATTTCAAAAATCCTGATTGGTACGATGAAGAAGATATCAATATTTTCCGCGAAGCCGTGTTTGGTTTTTATGACCGTGAAATGGCCCCGCATTCCGAGAGCTTCCGTAAGAACAAAAAAGTTGACCGCGAATATTGGAATAAAGCGGGCGAAATGGGCCTTTTGAATTGCGCCATTCCCGAAGAATATGGCGGCGGCGGCGGTGATTATCGCCACGAAATGATTATCATGGAAGAGCTTGTCAAAGCCAATGTCGACGGTTTTGGTCTGTCGCTCCACAATGCCATCGTCGCGCCTTATATCCTGCATTACGGCACGGAAGAGCAGAAGCAAAAATGGCTCCCAAGAATGGCGTCAGGCGAGCTCGTCGGCGCGATTGCCATGTCCGAGCCGGGCACCGGATCAGATCTTCAAAATGTCAAAACCAATGCCAAGAAAGACGGCAATGGTTGGATCATCAACGGCTCCAAAACTTTTATTACTAATGGCGGCACGGCTAACCTGATCGTGGTCGTGGCCGATACGGGCGGCGAAGGGAAATTTGCGAAATCGCTTTTCGTCATTGAGACAGATGATCTGGAAGGTTTCCGACGCGGACGCATTCTCGACAAGGTCGGGATGGATGCGCAAGACACAGCTGAGCTATTCTTTGACGATATGAAAGTGCCCGCCGACGCGCTGCTTGGGTCTGATACGGGCCAAGGCTTTATCCAACTCATGCAAGAGCTCCCGCAAGAACGCCTAAACATCGCCGTGCAAGGCGTGGCGCAAATGGAAGCCGCGCTGGAGACGACCATCGAATATGTCAAAGAACGCAAAGCTTTCGGCAAGCCAATTCTCGGTTTCCAAAACACGCAATTCGAACTCGCGGAATGTAAAACCATTGTCCATATCGCCAAGACCTTTACCTATGACTGCGTGGACAAACATCTGCGCGGCGAGTTGGATACGGTCACGGCGTCTATGGCGAAATATTGGGTCACGGATAAGGAATGCGAAGTCATTGACCGCTGCCTGCAACTCCACGGCGGATATGGATTCATGAATGAATATCGCATTGGCCGCATGTATCGCGACAGCCGCGTGCAGAAAATTTATGGCGGAACCAACGAGATCATGAAAATGGTCATTGCCCGGAGTCTTTAGTGAGACTAGCAGTTCCCATGGCCATGTTGCTTTTGGGGTGTTCTTCAACTCAATTAGATCTGGAGCCGAGACATCAACTTTATGCCGATTCTCATTGGAGTTTTTCTGAATCATGTTCAGATGAGGATGCTCGTGTTGTAATTTCACCTAAGCTGTTTTCGGTTGGAAATAAGGTGTGTAAAATTGAGAATGATGAGGTAAAACTTTTGAGTAAAATAAAACTAAAAGATTGCGTTTCAGATGGAAATAACCGCTCTGAAAAAGAAATAGTTATTTATACTACCTTTATTGGAACGTTTATCGATGGCTGGACTGAGAATCCACAAAGACTCTATAGTTGCAACGATTGAAATTTTGGTGCCTCCTGAATTCTGTATAGATTATGTCCTACCCACCCCCATATTATCTCGATGATAACCCGGAATATACCAACCGGATTATCGACACTTATGGGTTTCCGCTTTTGACTTCATCAAATGTCGACGGGCCGCTGGCGACACATTTGCCGATGGAGCGCGAGGGTGAGTTTCTTTACGGGCATTTGGCTGCAAATAATCCGATGACGCAGTTTATCGGAACCTCCATGATTTTTCTTGCCGCCTTTCACGGACCGCATGATTATATTTCCGCGGCACTTTACGATAAGCCTGAGACATCCGTGCCGACGTGGGATTACACCGCCGTGCATGTCCACGGGACGACCCGGGCGCTGTCTCCCGAGGACAGCGTTAACCGTATGCAGGATTTAATAGAGCGGTATGAACCGGACGATAACTGGGCAATGGAAGACGCGGCTAAATATGCGTCGCGCCTATTTTCGAATATTCTCTATTTCGAAATGCGCATGGACACGGTGCGGGGTATCCGTAAGCTGAGCCAAAATAAAAACGCCGAGACGCAAGCCAGAATTATTGAAAATTTGCGCAGCCGCGGAAACAACGACCTCGCCGATGAGATCGCCAAAATACAAAAATAAGAGTATTAGGAAAACATAATGGAAAAACTCACCTACACATTCAATGACGGCGTCGCGATTATCGCGCTGGATGACGGCAAAGCCAATGCGCTCGGCGCGCAGACTTGGGCGGAATTAAATGAAGCCTTGGACATGGCTGAAAAAGACGACGCGATTATCATCATCACAGGCCGCGAGGGTATGATGTCCGGAGGCTTTGATCTCAAAGAAATGGGCAGCGGTCCGCAAGACGCTTTGGAGCTGACATCCAAAGGCTCAAAGTTTGCACGCCGCATCATGGCGCATCCGCGTCCTGTCATTATGGCGGCCACGGGCCATACCATTGCGATGGGGGTTTTCCTTGCGCTGGCGTGTGACTATTCAATGATCAAAGCGGGCAGCTTTAAGATCGGTTTGAACGAGACTTTAATCGGCATGACCATGCATAACTTTGGCATCGAATTGGCGCGCGAAACGCTGAATAAGAGCCACTTTAACCGCTGCGTGATTAACGGCGAAATCTTTGACCCAAAAGGCGCGATGCATGCGGGTTTCTTTGACCGCGTCGTGCCCGAAGAACAATGGCCGATGGCGATCCCTATGGCAGGTCAAATGTTTGGCCAAGCCAATCCGAAAGCCTTCCGCGAAACGAAAGTGAGAAGCCGCAAAGCGCTGTTCAAAATTCTCGATCAAGCCATTGAGGATGATTTAGATCCCGCGAAGGTTCACGCGCTCTAGTCTTGCGCTTCCGGCGGGCCTTCGTTTAAAGGCCCGCTCATGAACCAAAATAAAATGAAAGCTATTTCAAAGCACCTTTCCTACATTCTCAGACACAAGCCGCAGGCTATTGGCCTCACCCTCGATCCGCAGGGCTGGGCAAATGTAGATGACCTCATTTCAAAATCGCCAAAAGGCTTGTCTCGCGAGAAGATTGTCGCCGTCGTTGAGAGCAATGACAAACAACGTTTCATTCTATCCAAAGACGGAGCCCGCATCCGCGCCAATCAAGGTCATTCGATTTCTATCGATTTAGGTTTGGAGCCCGCCGCTCCGCCTCAAATATTATATCACGGAACGGCAAAGCGTTTCTTGGACGACATCCTGGCGCAGGGCCTCAAGAAAATGAACCGCCAGCATGTTCATCTCTCGGCCAATCCAGAAACGGCAACAAAGGTCGGGAGCCGTCACGGCAAGCCCGTCATCTTAGCTTTGGACACGCCCGCTATGCTGCAGGCAGGTCATGCGTTTTACATGTCTGAAAATGGGGTGTGGCTCACGAACCAAGTTCCGCCGCAATATTTATTTCGCCAAAAAACTTAAGGCGTTTCGCAGCCGTCGGCTTGTGGCAGAACGAATAAACAGTCGGGCAAGTCCTGATTGATTGCGTAAGATGTCCAGACAACCTCATTGGCTTTGACGCCGTTATAATACAGGCGCACGCGGCCCGGCTGTTGCCAAGTTTCATCCGGATTTGAAAAGAAATTTGAATAAATGCGCTCGTGCCAACCCCGGTCTGTATCGAAGCCAACACGGACAATCGCCTTATCTGATTGCCGAATGGCAAAAACCGTTTCACCTCCAATCGGGTCGATGACCTGCACGACATAGGCCGCTTGCCCGTCCACCAGATCATCAGCCAATCGCGAGAGCTTATAGCCCTCGTCCAAGGCATGGCGGATCACGCCGAATCCAAAATTTGACGCCCACCTTTTATCAGCTTCTGATTTGGGCTGTGCTCCTGCGGCTGTTGATGTGGTTTGTCCGTCATAGGCCAGATCAATCACCGGCGTGCTGTCTTTCACAGAGCGGATGCGGACCTTGCCGTCCACACGGTGCGCCTCTTTTTTACCGGCGTCATAGACGCGCCACATCGAATGCGCTTCATGTTTGCTCGCGACGCCGTCTTTGTAAAATACGGCATACCCTTCCATGGACAGGCTGATTGGCCGGGTCCAGCTTTCACCGCCCGCCGCCGCATGGGCGGACTGCATAATGTCCACCGCGCCACGTGTGTCAGACGGCAGCAAAGTCTTCAAATTCTCGGAGGGTCCGCAAGCTGACAGTAAGAGCGCAAAAGCAAGAGATGTTTTTTTCATGTCTCACATTTGAGGCTTCAACGCGGCCACGTCAATTCTGCCAACCTTGTTTCATGATCATGAAAGCCCGTGTTGCAAAATCGGCGGATTGGAAATCGATATTTCGTCGATACCGGAGCGGGCATGGGCGAGCGTCTAACCCTTCGCATTATTGCAGAGTTGGTAAGCGAATATCGAGACTTCGCGGCCCTCGCGTAATGGGGTAGAGCCACGCCATGGAACACCGCACATATTCGCTTCGCGACGGCCCGCTCTCCGCACTGCATTTCGGAAACATTGCCGAACCCGTGCGGCTTGTTCTCCTCCACGCCAATGGATTTAATGCGCAGGCTTACCGCGCGGTTCTAGAGCCGCTTGGCGTGCATAGCGTAGCTTTTGATATGCGCGGCCATGGGCAGAGCCGGGACATGCCGCAGCCGCTCAACATACCGAATTGGCATATCTTCCGCGACGATTGCGTCGAATTCTTTGAACGTCATTTGCCTGATCTAACGGACGGCAGGGTGGTTTTGGCCGGGCATAGTTTCGGCGCGGTTTCGGCAATTTTGGCCGCGCCGAAGATAAAAGATAAGATCAATGGTTACGCCGGATTTGACCCGGTCTCAGTGCCGTTTCTTTTCCGCTTGACATCGGCACTACCGGGCGGGCGAGCCTATATGAAAAAGCGAGTTCCAATCGCGCGCAATGCGGGGCGGCGGAAATCTGTGTTCGAAAGCCCTGCAGCCGCCTTTTCGCGGTGGCAGGGGCGAGGGGCGTTCAAAGGCATGGCGGATGAAATTCTCCAAGATTATATTTCCGGCGGACTGGTTAAGCGAGATGACGGACAGTGGGAGCTCGCTTGCCATCCAAAATGGGAGCAGGCCATTTTCACCGCGCAGTGGCATAATCTGTTTAAGGCCGCGCGCAGCCTACCGGATAACTCGAAGATCATTTATGCAGGCGGTCGTCCGCCTGTTTCGACGCGCGGCACGCGGCGCGCCGTCCAATTCGCGCAGCCAAATATAGAGGTAAAATTTGAAGCCAACCTTGGCCACCTCTTTCCCCTTATAAAGACGGAATATACGGCGGCTATTCTGCGAGAGGTCTTGGACGCGGCTTAGGCGCTGGATTACTTAGGAGCTGGATTACTTGGGTTGTGGGTCGTTTAAGCTCTGACGCCACTTTTCATACCCAGCGCTAATTCGGCAAGCTCAGCCTCTGATGTTTTGACGAGCTTGCGCGTTTTCAGATCAAACTTACAGCCGCTCGCCTGCATGGAAACCCAACTCTTACCGCTTACGGGATCGACAAGATTATGGACGAATTCACGGGTGTAACTATTCGCGCTGACGGTCGCAGGGAGGTAAGCATAGGCATCCCCGCTTCTGGGATAATGATGCACCACGGCCCGCATCTCGAGAAGGGCCGCGCTCATGCCGCCATCTTGATAGGCGGGGTCTTCAAACTCGGGCCACCCCTCTTTGAACCACGCGATTGATGAGGTCGTACGACCGAAGAAACTGCCCATCGTCACATGATTTGTGATGTCTATTTCCAGGGCGCCAAATGTTCCCGCGCCAATGACGGCGGCGCCGGCTGTCTCCAGCGCTGATAGGCTCATGCCGCGATGTGGCGTCTCGGCGTCGATGTTTCGCGCTTTCGCGGGGAGGGGGAGCGCGTCGGTGAAGGCAGCAGCGGCGTCGCGGACGCGCTCAGGCCAAGGAAAGACCTTATCTTCCGGCAGATAAACATGCTCAATTGTTTCAACAATTGTCGCGGCGATACGCCCGTCCCGATGGGTCATGATGTGGCAGAGTTGCGCTGTGGATTCTCCTAACGCAATAATGGCGGAGTCGATTCGCAGAGGGTTTCCGGGCCTCGCCTCGCCTTGGTATTTGATATGAAAATCGCGGCAACGCACGGTGCTGACGACGCCGGGGTGAAAGGCGCGCGGTAAGCCAAGCCGAATAACCAATCCCTGCCGCGCTTCGTCTGTTTTATGGACGTAGTGCCGCATGTTCATGTGATTAAGCTCATCACATTCCCACGCCGAACATTCGCCCGCCCAAGTGAGCGTAAAGCCCGCTAAAAAATCATTATTCAAATCGTACAATTCCTGTTTTTTGACTCTTTGAAATTCGGCGAGTGTCGCCCGGCTTCAGTGACTGTCGCTGCTCTGCTTGGAGGGTATGTGCTTTATACCGCGCAGCCGGCGCAGACGCCGTAATGTTCGACAACGGAACGCGTGATTGCGAAGCCGTCAGGTTTGCACGCCTCGTGTTCATGGGCGTGACGTTCTTCGACCGCATGGCATTTCTCGCAGATGAAAAACTCAGCGAGATGGCGGTGCGACCCGTCCCCGTGATCATGGTCATGATCGTGAAGATGATTATGGTCGCAGGCGATGAAGGCGTTCAAGGCTTCGACGCGGTGAATGAGTCCGTGTCGAGATAGAAATTCTAGAGCGCGGTAGACTGTTGGCGGTTTAGGACTGCCAACCTCCGGCTTTAACCGATCCAGCAGATCATAGGCCTTTACCGCTTTGCCGTCTTCAATAATCAGTTCCAAAACATGTGCGCGAAGCGGCGTGAATCTTTCTTTGGCACCTTCAACAATAGCCCGCGCTTGATCCACGCGTTCAGCCAAGCTCAATTTTGGAAGATCATGGTGATGTGCTGCGTTCATAATGAGCCTTATAGGTCAACGCAAAGGGGGGGCGCAACAGCAATACGGTATTGATGAAACCTATTCAGTCCGCTATGGGCGCGCTTTATTTTCAAAGCGGCCGAAAATCTCGGCAAATATGGGGAACATCATGGCTAAAAAAGAAGACGCCAACGCACCCGCTGTATCGGGTAATGTAATGTTTTACGAGAAACCTGTTCCGTTGAACAAGGAACAGCATTCCAAATATGGCGTAAAGCAAGTTGAAAAACCTTTTGCCTTTATGGCAGATCAGCATTTCCTACCGCTAACTGCGCCGGAATTTGGAGCGGCTTCAGCATCTATGCCAATTATTTTCGCGGGCGAAGATCGTTCGCCATTAGCGGTTATGGGCATTCGGACCGGAGAGAACCTTTTTGTAAATGACGGCAAGTTTGAAGTTGATTTTTATATGCCGGCTTTTGCTCGCCGTTACCCATTTGTTTTAGCCGGTGATCAAGCCAATGACCGTTTCGTTGTTTGTGTTGACGAGAAAGCAGAATGCGTCACGAATAAAGGCCCTGAGCAAATGTTCTTCGAAAAAGACGACACATCCCAGTTCACTAAAGAGGCGTTTCAATTCTTGCAGAGCTTTGAGCGGGATCGCCAAGCGACAATGAAGATGATTGAAGAATTCAAAGCGCTGGATTTGTTTGAATCAAAGGAAATGAACTTCCAAGGCAACAATCCTGACGGCACGCCGGCACCGCGTCAGAAAATTGCGGATTATTTCGCCGTTTCTGAAGAAAAGATAAAGGCTCTGCCGGATGCGAAACTCGCAGAATTTTCTAAGAATGGCTATCTGGCTGTTGCTTATGCCCATCTTGTTAGTCTGGGGAATTGGCAGCGTTTGGTGAATATGACCTTGCGCCGTTCACAAGCTGAAGCGAATTCATAATCGCGTCTATATAAGTTTTTAAACCCGCCCATTTGAGGCGGGTTTTTTATTGCCGGGTTTATGGCCGCAATTTTTTGCCTATGTCGTTTCAATCTTTGAAAATTGCGGCATTGAAGTGCGCCATTGAAAATGTCGGGATTTCGGCGCACATCTATGGTAATTATTTCGGAGCCACCTCATGTCCTTATCCCGTCGTCATCTTTTGCAATCCGCTTCGGCCTTTACGGCCGCCGGACTTATTGGCTGCGGAAAAGCGGGTGTTGATGCGGCGAAGCCGGCGGCTAAATCCGCAGAAGGTGACGCGGCGCTCTCTGTATTGGATCGGGCTAAAGACTTCATGCTTCGCTCTTATCCTGAAACGGCCTCATCTATGGGGATTGATAAAGGGGATTATGCGGGACTGCGGGCAAAGCTCTCGGACCGCTCGCCGGCGGGGCAGGCTGAGATAGCGAAACAAACACGCGCGCTGTCGAAGGATCTCGCGGCTCTGGATAGGGAAGCTCTCTCGCCTGAGCTTGCATTGGATGTAGATGTCGTCGCCGCCGTTTTTGATCGTAGCGCGAAAGGATTTGATTTTCCTTATGGGGATATGGCGCTGCTCAATTCCAACCTGTCGTATCGCCCCAGTCCCTATGTCGCTGCGCAAAATACCGGGGCCTTTATCGAAATTCCAAGTTTCCTCGATAGCTCGCATACAATCGATTCAGCGGGTGCAGCGGAAGATTATCTTTCTCGCATGAGCGCTTATGCCGGGCAGCTCGACGGGGAAACAGCCCGCATTCGCCGCGACGGAGAGCGAGGTATGATCCTGCCGGACTTTCTCCTTGCCAAGACTGTGGGCCAGCTACAGACGGCGCGGCAACAGGATCCTAAAAGCTGGAGCATTGTCAAATCTCTGACCTCTCGGGGAGCAGAATTTGGATCTTTCGACGGCGAGGCGGGCCAAATTGCGGTAGAGGAAATCGGTCCGGCGATGGATCGCCAAATTGCTGCGCTCGAAGCCCTTGCGCCAAAAGCGACAGATAAGGCCGGTGTTTGGGCAAGGCCTGATGGGGAGGCTTATTATAATTGGGCCCTTGGCGCTGCGACGACAACGAATATGACCGCCGATGAAGTCCACCAGATGGGGCTGGATGAGCTTGCGGCGCTGCACGCGGAAATGGACCCTATTTTGCGAGATTTAGGCTATACAGACGGCGGCGTGGGGCAACGCATGGCCGCGCTGGCAGAGGATCCGCGCTATCAATTTGCACCGGGCGATAAGGGCCGGGCGGAAATCATGGCGTTTATCGAGGATGTCGTCACGGATATTCGCGGCCGCATGCCGCAAGCTTTTGAAACGCTGGTGCCGGGCTTTCTTGAGGTCACGCGCATTGATCCATCTGTCGAAGCTGGCGCGCCCGGCGCTTATGGCGGGGCAGGGTCTGTCGACGGGACTAAGCCGGGGCATTTCTGGATTAATCTACGCAGCACGGATTTGCATAATAAATTTGATTTAGCAGACCTGACCTATCACGAAGCCATCCCCGGGCATGTCTGGCAGGGCGAGTATACATTTAAGCAATCGCTCATCCGTTCCATGCTCGCTTTTAATGCCTATTCCGAAGGGTGGGCTCTCTATGCGCAGCAAATCGCGGCAGAGCTCGGCGTTTATGAAAATGATGCTGCAGGGCGTCTGGGATATTTGCAGTCGCTGGGCTTTCGCGCTTGCCGCCTTGTCGTCGATACGGGACTGCATTCAATGCGCTGGACACGCCAACAGGCAAACGAATGGTTTGTGAAAAATAACGGCTCCAATCCCGATGCTGTGCGCGGCGAAATTGACCGCTATTGCGCCTGGCCCGGACAGGCTTGCGGCTACAAAGTCGGCCACACCGCGATAAATCGTTTGCGGGCTAAAGCAAGGTTGGAGTTAAAAGACAAATATGACTTCCGCCGTTTCAATGACGCCGTCGTTCTTGGCGGCGCTGTGCCCATGACGGTCCTCGGGCGTATTGTCGATGATTACATCGCCCGCGAGATCTCGGCGGGGTAAGACCGGCCGTAAGCCGCAAATACTGACGACAGCGAGCTGCCGCCTCGGGCGTAGGCTAGGTGTAGGCGCTCCCGCTCCACACGGATTCGTGCATCGAATTTTCATATCTTCCTGATTAAGCAGCTTTATGTTTCGATTTTTTATCTTCGCTTTATCCATTTGGCTCACCGCCGGTATTGCACACGCGCTGCAGAGCCTGCCATTGGATACGGGCCGCACGGAAATCTCGCTGGTTTCTGATCATAACATCGCCGCACCGGGGCAAAGTTTCACAGTCGCCTTGCGGATGGAGTTTGAAGGCAATTGGTACACCTATTGGCGAAATGCGGGAGACAGCGGCGAGCCGGTCCAAATTATTTGGGACCTGCCCGAAGGCGTCACAGCCGGGCCTATCCAATGGCCGGCTCCTAAGGTAAAAACCGTCGGCCCTATTGTGTCCTATGCCATGGGGGGTGAGGTTTGGTTGCCGGTCACAATTACGGTCGATGAGGCCGTAAACCCGAACCAACCGATTACGCTTCGCGCCCATGCCTATTACCTCGTTTGTGATGATGTTTGCGTTCCGGAGGACGGAGCCTTGAGCTTGCCGATAGGACTGGGAAGCGCTGCCATAACTTCAGATCACATGGCGAAAGTTCAAAAGGCTAAAGATAAAATACCGCAAGTAGGCGATGCCAATGGATCGGCTCATTTAGAGAATGGGCGCTTGGTGTTTAATGTTACGGACCTGCCAACGGGTTTCAATGATGCGCAACTTTTCCCGAATGAAAATCCGATTATCGTTCATAGCGACGCCGTCGATTTTGCCCAAGCAGTTCAAGGCCTACAATTTCAGACGACCCCCGGATATGGTTGGGAAGACGCCACGCCGTCCGGATTTAAAGCGACATTAGTTGCAAAAGACGGGCAGTCGATTGTTGTTCCTATCGCGACAGATTCGATCGTCGAGATAGGCGCTTTGAACACCCGCAAAGCCCCCATCTCTTTTACGAATTTATTAGGCGCTGCTTTTGGCGCGTTCCTCGGCGGGCTCATCTTGAACCTCATGCCATGCGTCTTTCCGATAATTTCGCTGAAAGCCCTCTCTATCGCGAAAACAGCGCATGGCGAGCGCGAGACTATTCGCCGCTCAGCTTGGGCTTACACCGGCGGCGTGTTGGTCAGTTTCCTTATATTCGCAGGGCTTCTAATCGCCTTCAAGGCGGCCGGGTCGTCGGTGGGCTGGGGGTTCCAATTGCAATCCCCCTGGCTGGTCGCGCTCTTATCGCTTCTTCTTTTCGCGATTGGCTTAAACCTTTTGGGTGTGTTTGACATCGGCGGCCGGCTACAGAATATCGGCGCCGGTCACATGAAAAATGACGGGCGTTTTTCGAGTTTTCTCACGGGCATTTTGGCGGTCATAGTTGCCACACCTTGCACTGCGCCCTTTATGGCCGGAGCCGTCGGACTTGCGTTGACGGGGTCCGCCGTCGTCACGCTTATTATATTCATCGCGCTTGGATTAGGATTTGCCCTGCCGTTTTTAATCATCGCCTATGTGCCGGGCCTTTTGTCCAAGCTGCCGAAACCCGGGGCTTGGATGGAAACGTTCAAGCAATTTCTCGCCTTTCCTATGTTCGGCGCGGCCATATTCTTTACCTGGGTTCTCGCCCAGCAAAGCGGTGCGTCCGGTACATGGAGAATATTGAGCGCGGCATTAGCTTTAAGTTTCGCAATTTGGGTGTTTCGAAAAACCGGCGGGCTCGCCAAAATTTTTGGCGGAATAGCCTTGGTCGTCGCCCTGATTTTATCAATTATGATCAAACCGCTTGACGGCGCAGCGACCGCAGAATCCAGCGCGTGGTCTGCCGAAGCGGTTGCAGCGGCCCAAGCGGAAGGCCGCCCCGTATTTGTCGATTTTACAGCCGCTTGGTGCATTACCTGTAAGGCCAATGAATTAGCTGTTTTGAACCGAAAGAAAACGGCGACGCTTTTTGAAAGCACAGACACAGAATTTCTAATTGCGGATTGGACCAATAAAGATGATGTGATTGCGGCTGAACTCAAACGTCACGGGCGCGCGGGCGTGCCGCTTTATTTGGTCTACAGGCCGGGCGAGACTGAGGCGAAAATTTTGCCGCAAGTCCTGACATATGATATTTTGAAAGAGGCGCTGGAGTAGCCATTACCCTCATTCATAAACGCTGATTTATTCTGCGGCGATTTGAATTTCGTCTTCAGCCTCGTCCGGAACATAAGCCAGAATATCTGCGGGCTGACAGTCGAGCTCGCGGCAGAGCGCGTCTAATGTGGAAAACCGCACAGCGCGCGCTTTGCCCGTTTTCAAAATTGAGAGATTCGCGAGCGTAATGCCCACGCGTTCGGCGAGCTCGGTGAGCGACATCTTACGGTCCAAGAGAACGCGATCCAGGTTGACTTTAATGGCCATCAGATTGTCAATTCCTGCTCGGCCCGAAGGGCAGCGCCCTCAGCCCTCAGCAAAGCGCCATGGCGGAAAGCTTCGGAAATCACGATAATCACAAATATGAAAAACCAAGTTCCCAGACGAATATCCAGAAGGGAACCTGAATCACCGTCAAAAATCAAATGGGTGATCATTCTGAAAATTTCGATAACCGCGAAAATGATCCAAATATTCCGCAACCGGGCAATATTTTCGGGTAGGAAAGGGTCGCCGTGCACGACGGCAATCACCACTTGGCGCAGAAGCCTGAGGATGAAAAACCACCCCACAACGGCAATGGCGCTGGCCAAGCTCAAGCCCATCATCGTGGCCGGTGCGACCGTTCTGGGCGAATGACTTAAAAGGCTTTCGCGAAGTCCGCTGGGGAACGCCATGAAAGCGGCTGCAAGCATAAGGATGATAAAGAAAAACACGCAAAGCCATTGCCCAATCATCAATAAAGGCGAGAGCACTTTTGCCATTGGCGCATTATGCGGCGCTAAATCCGTTTCCAAAGTCATCATCATATTGATAAACAATAATAGATGAGATGCAAGTATTGCCGACAGCTTTCGTCCAGCCTAAGCCGCGTCCATGAAAAACAGTAATTTGACATCCGGTATGAAAATTGTCGTGGCCTCGCATAATGAGGGTAAGGTGCGCGAAATTCGTGACCTCCTGCGGCCTTATGGTTTGGAAACGGTTAGCGCCGCAGAGCTAAACCTGCCTGAGCCCGATGAAACCGAAACCACCTTTTCAGGCAATGCGAAATTGAAAGCTGTCGCTGCGGCGACGGCCGCAAACCTGCCCGCATTATCTGATGACAGCGGCCTCGCCGTGGACGGATTGGGCGGCGACCCTGGAATCCATGCGGCGCGCTGGGCAGAACTGCCGCGTATTGAGAAAGAGACGTATGGACAGCGGCGGGACTTCGATATGGCGATGTGGCATGTGAATGCGCGTTTAGGCGAAACAGGTGACCGCCGGGCCCGTTTTATTTGCGCACTATGTTTGGCATGGCCGAACGGGGACGCGTCCGTCTATGAGGGCACGGTTGAGGGCGAAATGATCTGGCCGCCGCGCGGCGACAAAGGCTTTGGGTATGACCCAATGTTTCAGCAAATTGGCGCGAGTCAGACATTCGCCGAAATTGAGCCGGAAGCAAAACATGCCATCAGCCACCGCGCGGATGCTTTTGCCAAATTCCTAGCGGACCAGTTTCCACATCAGTAAGGCTGATTTTGATAAGCTCGCGGTCTATATTCACTGGCCCTATTGCGCTCGCATCTGCCCCTATTGTGATTTCAACGTTTATAAGCGCCGCGATGATGATGTGCTTCTTCCGGCGATCTTGAAGGACCTGACGCATTGGCGGGAGCTGTCAGGCCCGCGTCAAATTACATCCATTCATTTCGGCGGCGGCACACCGTCCCTCATGCGGCCAGAGCAAATTGGCGCCGTCATCGAGCAGGTTAATAATCTCTGGGGGCTGGGCGAGATTGAAATTGCTTTAGAGGCCAACCCCCATGAGATGAAGGCTCAGGATTGGCGCAGCTACCGCGCGGCAGGTTTAAACCGCCTGTCACTTGGTATTCAGAGTTTTGATGACGACGCCTTGACGTTCTTAGGCCGGGATCATGACGGCGCAGTAGCGCAGGCAGCCCTGGACCTTGCGATGGATATTTTTCCGAGTGTTTCGGCCGATCTAATTTTCGGCTGGGCAGGGCAGACTAAGGAAATGCTCAAGGCCGATTTGCAGAAGCTCTTGGCGGCTAATGTTCCGCATATCTCAACCTACCAACTTACAATAGAAGCGGGGACGGCCTTCGCCAAAGCGGAGGGCAGAGGCCAAAGCCGCGCTGTCGATGTGGATGTTTCAGCAGAATTTTATGACTTTGTTTGCGCGGAGTTGCAGCAGGCCGGATTTGAGCATTACGAAGTGTCCAACTTTGCGCGGACTGATCATCACTCTCAACATAATTTGGCCTATTGGCGTGGATGGGATTATGTCGGCGTCGGTCCGGGTGCCCACGGACGGATCACGGTAGACGGCGAGCGGCAGGCGACCATCGGACATCTAACGCCGAGCGCTTATGTCAAGGCGGTCGCCGAAACGGGGTCGGGGATAGACAGCCGAGAAATGCTGACCGGCCCAGATTGGGCCGCGGAATATTTACTGATGGGGCTGCGAATTAATCAGGGAATTTCGTTAGCACGTTATACGCAGCTCGCGGGAGAGCCCTTGAACCCAAAGGCGTTGAACCTTCTCATTCAAGATGGGTTTTTATTGCATGAAGGCGACAGGCTAAAGGCGACACCGGCAGGGCGGCTCGTCTTAGACGCGGTCACTGAGCAGCTATTGCTGAGCTAAATAAAAAGGCCCCTAATAAATATTAGAGGCCTTTCCGGATTCGTTGTGGTTAGGTGTTTAGAACTTTACAGAGACACCAATGCTGCCGGCAACAAAGCTCGCGTCCACGAGGTCCCTCATGTTATAACCGGTCACGTCGGCCCGCACACCAAAATTATCGGTGAAGTAATATGTGCCGCCAACGCCCGCAACAAAGCCATCGGATTTCAAATCTTCTGACGCGTTCAGCAGATTTCCCGTATTAGGATCGACAAACTGACCACTGATATTGAGCGTGCTTGAATGATAGCCCGCGCGAATAAATACGTCATATTGATCGCCTGGAGCTCTCAGGATGCCGAAGACAGACTTTTGCGAACTGACTTCGAGTGATAGGCCGTCTTCCTCAATGTCGGATAGCCCTTGTCCAAGCTCGACTTCTGCGCCGAAATATTTGTATTTTACGCCGGCACGAAAATAAGCTGCTGTCGTCGAGTCGCTGACAGATGTCGTATTGCCGTCAGATGTTGAAAATTGAGCGGCTGCAAAGTTTGCATCAGCATAGACAAACCAATCTTTTGATTTCTTTGGTTTGACGATTTCGTCGCCCATGGTCGTATCCTGCGCAAAAGTGGCAGCAGGCGCGGCGAGAAAACCCAGTGCAACTGTGCTCGCGATTAAAATGTTTTTCATGGTGATACCCTCTTTTATGAAGGCACTATCTTAGACATGCGAAAGCGAAAATAAACTGTCTTTTGAAGAAAAATTGTATAATTTATAAAAGCAGCTTTAGGGGGCGTTGTCAGTCGGCAGCAAAAAGCCGGGCACGCAAAAGCCGGGCATAATGGCCCGGCTGAAGCATGTTTTAATGCAGTGCGTTTCTAGTTATTCTTTGGTGCCAAGACCATTGTCATCAGGCGGCCTTCTGTTTTCGGCTCAAATTCGACTTTACAATCTTCTGCAAAATCTTCTTTGACGCGCGCCAGCAAATCCATGCCGCGATCCATATGGGCCATTTCGCGGCCTCTGAAACGCACCGTTACTTTGACCTTATCACCGCGATCAAAGAATTTGCGCATGGCTTTGGTTTTTACGCCGTAATCATGGACGTCAATATTCGGACGCATCTTGATTTCTTTCAACGCTTGTGTGCGTTGGTTCTTACGGTTTGCGGCCTTTTTCTTCTGATTTTCGAAGCGCATTTTACCGTAATCCAAAACCTTACAAACAGGTTTCAGACCCGGCGCGACTTCGACAAGGTCAAGTCCGGCCTCGCGGGCGGCAGCTAAAGCTTCGCTGAGAGGGACCATCCCTCTTTTTTCTCCATCGGCTAATATGAGCAGGACATTTTCGGCGGTAATGTCGTTATTAATGCGCGGGCCTTTGGGTTTTTTGGCAGGTTGGGCCGATAGGGGTCTTCTGGCGATTGGTGTTCTCCTAAAGTATTTCAATCAAAGTTTGTTCAAACAGCGATATGGCGCTTTTATGCCGCACATACAAGGGAAACCCCTTATTTTCCTAGGGATTGATAAGGCCGGAATAGACTTCCAAAAGGGCAGCCTGCAGCGTAGTTTTGGAAAATTGCGCCGCAATCCGCGCACGTGCGCCGGGGAGGTCCGTCAGTTCATCAACGCGCTTAATCGCATTGGCAAGCGCGGGGGCATCGGACGGCGGGACGCGCCAGCCTGCTTTGCCATGCTCAACAACCTCCACTGCGCCGCCATGGTCAGAGGCGACGACAGGGCGTTCCATGGCTTGAGCTTCGGCGGCTGTGCGGCCAAAGGCTTCCGGGTCAGTAGAAGGGCAAATGATGATATCTGCGGCATGATAGGCACCCGCGATTTCAGAATCATGACCCGGCAAGGTGACGCGGTCCGCCACGCTCAACCGTTTGGATTGCTCTTTCAATTCGGATACATAGTCTTCGCGTCCCTGCGCATCCCCAAGTAAAACCAGATGATATTTCGTATCGAGGCGCGATAGCGCCTCTATCGCGACGGTCTGGCCTTTCCACCGCGTCAGGCGGGCAGGCAATAATATGAGAACAGCGTCTTTCGGCACGCCCCATTTTTTACGCCGCGCGTCTCGATCATCGGAGGCAAACCGCTCGGGATCAAAAACGTCCATATCCACGCCGCGCGGGATGACGGTCATGCGGTCCGGGTCTATCCCATGTTCGCGCAAAACATGGTCAGCCGTATAATTGGAGTTAGCAATGACGACATCGCCCTTGGCCATCACGGAATTATAATATCGTTTCAGCGCCCCGCTCGCATTATAAATGCCGTGATAGGTCGTCACAAAAGGTATGTTTTCGGCCCGCGCGGCATAATAAGCAGGCCAAGCCGGCGCGCGGCTGCGGGCATGGACAATGTCGATTTTCTGTTCCGTGATGAGGCGGCGAACGCCCGCTATCCGCCAAGGCACAGTGAGAATATTCTTTGATCCAATTTGCCCGTTATGATGAATTCCGCCCATAGCCTCAAGCTCAGGCACAAGCCGCCCGCCCGCGCTCAGCACATGCGCGCCGTGCCCGGCGGCGCGCAAAGCTTCGACCGTTTCTAAAACAGTGCGTTCGACACCTCCGGCATTGAGGTCAGGTAAGATTTGCAGCACATTCATGACATCGCTCTTAGACCAAATGGAATCAAAATGCCCAATTTTCTCCAGACTCCGAAAGGCGAGACAATCGCCTATGAAATGAGCGAAGGCTGGGGGCCGCCTTTAATTTGGTGCGGCGGGCTGAAATCCGATATGGAAGGCTCGAAAGCGGTGCATCTGCACCGCTGGGCAGAGGCGCGCGGGCAAGCGTTTATTCGCTTTGACTATTTCGGACATGGACAAAGCAGCGGCGAATTTATCGATGGAACGATGTCTCAATGGGCTGCAGATATCACTCATGTAAGAGATAAGCTGTGCGATGGTCCCGCCATTCTGATAGGATCTTCTATGGGCGGATGGGCAGCGCTCTTGGCAGCAATGGCCAATACGCTGCGGACGAGTGGGATGGTCTTAATCAACCCGGCGCCCGATTTCACAGAAAAATTGACTGTCGCAAATTGGACGGAAGAACAAATTAAAGCGCTCGAGAATGACGGCGTTGTTTACGAGCCGTCCGGTTATGAGGAGCCTTATGCTTATTCCAGAGCGTTGATAGAGGATGGCCGGGCGCGCCAAATTTTGGATATGCCCATTCCTGTCACCTGTCCGATTCGTATCCTCCAAGGCTATGAGGACAGCGTCGTGCCATGGGCGCATTCAAAACGGTTGGTCGACATGCTGACCTCAAAAGACGTGACCTATACGCTTGTCGCGGGCGGGGATCACAGCCTGTCGCGCGCAAATGATTTGAGGCTGATTGAAACCGCGATTGCGGATATCACATAGCTGTTATTGGACATGGGTATCTCTCGGTCTCACGAAGACTAATACTTTAGAGAGGGACTGAAATGAAAAACTTAATTATCGCAGCATTGCTAGGCTGCGCACTAACGGCGTGTGGAAATGCCGCCGACTCCGGCAGCACCGTAAAGGAAGCATCAAGCCAAGTTGCATCGGAAGCCAGTATGATGGCGGAGACTAAAACTAAAGCCGTTTTAATTTACGCGGATTGGTGCAGCTCTTGTAAGGTACTCGATCCGGCCGTGAAGAAAGTCCAGGCAATGGGTCCGCTGCCCGGTGCTGAATTTGTAGTTTTAGATTACACAGATAAAGACGAAACGAATTTCTATGCCCAAGCGGACGCAGCAGGGGTTGAGGCCGCTATCCGAACCTATTTAGGCGACACAATCAAAACCGGCCAGTTACTCCTCGTTGACGTAGATGATGAGGTCGTGATTAAGAAAATCACGAAAGAGGATACGGCCCCTGTCATTCTCACCAAAATCAAGGACGCTGTGAAGGCCTCATAAAACCAGGGGACGTTCGCGTTGAATATTTAGAGTTTTAGGCCCGCCGTATCGGTGGGTCTTTTCTTTGTAATATGGTTGAGCTTGGGTAAGCTGAGCACATGGTCAAGCCTCTTGATAAACGTCCGCGCTTGGGACCCTATTCCGGCCTCAATGGACGTTCGGCGAAACGGTTCCTAGCACAGGTCTTTACCGAAGCGGGATTGCCCTTTGCCGAGGAAGACGCGTTGGAAATTGTGCTGGCGGCGACGGGTCTGGATAGGACCCGGTTGATGTTGTGCGGAACGGAAGTCCTTAGTTCAGAGGTTTTTGAGATGATCAAAACCTATATGGACCGAAGATTATCCGGCGAACCCGTCGATCATATTCTGGGGTGGCGAGAGTTTTTCGGTCGGCGCTTCATTATTTCCGGTGACGTTTTATCCCCCCGCGCGGATACGGAAAGTTTGGTTCGCGGCGCCTTATCTCGATTGGGCAGAACAGACGCGCCGCAGATAATAGATATGGGAACAGGCAGCGGCGCAATTGGTCTTACCCTTTTGGCCGAACGGCCCGGCGCTATGTTAACGGCGACGGATGTATCTGCTGCTGCTTTAGAGATTGCGACTAAAAATGCGGAAGCCTTGCAGGTGAAATCCCGCGTTCACTTTTATCAAGGCGCATGGTGGGACGCCGCTCCTGATGGCGCGCGCTTCGACATGATTATCTCGAACCCGCCCTATATTACAGACGCCGCGATGGAGACATTAGAAACGGAGGTTAAAACCTATGACCCGGACATTGCGTTGCGCGGCGGGCCGGAAGGTTTGGACGCTTATCGGGCGATTATATCGGGCGCGGAAACCCATTTGAAATCCGGCGGCTGGCTGGGGTTTGAGATCGGGTTCGACCAAGGCGAGGCACTGCGAGGTTTGTTAGATGGAGGTCTTTGGACTCAAATTCGCGTGGAGCAAGATTTAGGCGGATTGGACCGCGTGGTCTGGGCGCAAAAACAAGGCTGAAAAAGCCCTTTTCATCCGCCTCTAGCTTTGCTACGCGGAGTGTGCAGTCAGGAACGCCCGAACGATAATCAACCGGACGCCACTGCTAAAGCCGACAGATCCGGGGCCTTGCGCGAACAAATCCGCATTTACGCCCAAACGGCTGTCGTACTATTTAAGGAAGACCGATGAAGCGTCAACGCGGCCGTAATCGCAATAAGAATAACAACCGGAATCACAACCAGACCAATTATAATCGGTCTATGGACAGCCAAGGTCCGGATGTGAAAGTCAGAGGCAGCGCCTCTACGATTTATGAAAAATACACAACTCTCGCTCGAGATGCCAAAATGGGCGGAAGCCGCGTGAAGGCTGAGAACTTGTTGCAGCATGCAGAACATTACCTTCGGGTGATGAATGTCCAAGAAGCCGCCAAAAAGGCTGCGCAAGAGGCGCGCGAAAAGGCGGATGCCGAACGCGCGGCAAAAAGGGCTGAACGGGGCGAAACATCGGGTGAAGACGGTAATGAGAATGGGCGGGATAATAACCGCCGTAATCAAAGACATTCAAACCGGGGCCGCGAAGATTCTCGAAAACCGGAAGATAAAGCCGAAACGCCTTCTGAACTTGAGGTCATTAAACCTGCAGCAAACGCTCCAAAAGTTGAAGCAAAAGCCGAAGCTAATGCACCCGAAGAGGCGGCCGCCGAAGATAAACCTGTCCGCCGCCGCAAAGCGCCAGCGCGGAAGAAGGCGGCGGCTGAGGCACCTGTCGAAGCCGCAGAGTAATCAGCCCTCACATTTATCTAGCCCTTGAACCCGAGGACTGAATTCCTATCTCAGGCAGGAAAGCCAAGCGCAGTAGCGCTTAAAATTTAATTCCTGACTGAGGTCAAAATGGATATTCAATCATACACTCAACGCGCGCGGGCCGTGATACAGACGGCGCAAACCGAAGCTGTCACCCGCGATCACCAGCAATTGGTACCCGCCCATATTTTATATGGCCTGCTGAATGAAGATGGCGGACTGCCGAAAAACCTACTTCAAATGGCAGGCGCCTCGCCCGACAAGATTATTGAAGCGGTTGAAAAGGCTCTAGCGGCGTTGCCCAAGGTTGAAGGCGGCTCGGGCTTGTCTTTATCAAAAGCCTCGACCAAAATTTTTGCAACGTCCGAAAAAACGGCCAAGCAAGCAGGGGATGCTTTCGTCACGCTTGAGCGGCTTTTGCTGGCGACGGTATCGAATGCCGATAAGGATTTGCGCAACCATTTGGAGGCCGCAGGTCTGGATATTGCAAAACTTGGCGAGGCAATAAAATCCGTTCGCAAAGATGAACCTGTCACCTCGGACTCCGCCGAAGATCAATATGAGGCCTTGTCCAAATATGCGCGCGACCTGACCCAAGCCGCGCGTGACGGGAAGCTGGATCCCGTCATTGGCCGAGACGAAGAGATCCGCAGAACCTTGCAGGTGCTCTCGCGCCGGTCCAAAAATAACCCGCTGCTGATTGGCGAACCCGGCGTCGGTAAAACCGCTATCGCCGAGGGTCTCGCCGTTCGCATTATCAGCGGTGATGTGCCCGAAAGCGTGCGCAATAAACGCCTGCTGGCATTGGATATGGGTTCCTTGATCGCGGGCGCGAAATATCGCGGCGAATTCGAAGAGCGGCTGAAAGCGGTCTTGAAAGAGATCGAAAAAGCTGACGGCCAAATCATTTTATTTATCGACGAAATTCATACCTTGGTTGGCGCCGGAAAAGGCGACGGCGCGATGGATGCCGCCAACCTGCTAAAGCCCGCCTTGGCGCGGGGCGAGCTACATTGTATCGGCGCGACGACGCTGGATGAATATCGCAAACATCTCGAAAAGGATGCGGCGCTGGCGCGGCGATTCCTTACTGTCTTTGTGTCGGAACCGACGGTCGAAGATACGATTTCTATCCTTCGCGGGCTTAAAGAAAAATACGAAGTGCATCACGGGGTTCGGATTTCTGACGCTTCTATTGTCTCTGCGGCGCAGCTTTCCAATCGCTACATCACCGACCGCTTTTTGCCGGACAAAGCCATCGACCTGATGGACGAGGCGGCCAGCCGCCTTCGTATGCAGGTTGACAGTAAACCCGAAGCCTTGGACGAAATTGATCGCCGATTGGTTCAATTGCGCATCGAGGTCGAGGCGCTCAAAAAGGAAAAAGATGACGCTTCAAAAGCGCGGCTTGAAAAGCGTCATGCCGAAATAGATGATTTGCAAGCGCAGTCCGACGAAATGAGCGCGAGCTGGCAGGCTGAAAAAGCCAAACTCGCCAGCGCGACGGATATTGTTGAAGAGCTCGACCATGCGCGGTTTGAACTGGCGGATGCTGTTCGGCGTGGTGACTACGAAACTGCGGGCCGTCTCCAGCATGAAGATATTCCTGCGCTCGAAGCCAAAGCTGCAGAGCTTGATGAGCAAGCCGATGAGCCGAGCCTTGCCAGCGAAACAGTGACGTCCGAAACCATCGCGGCGGTTGTCTCGCGCTGGACGGGCGTGCCTGTCGAGAAAATGCTGGAAGGTGAGCGCGAGAAATTACTCACGATGGAGAGCGTCTTAAGCGCGCGTGTCGTGGGGCAATCCCGCGCCGTCGAAGCCGTTTCCGATGCCGTCCGCCGCGCGCGGGCAGGGCTGCGCGATCCCCAGCGTCCTATCGGCAGTTTTATGTTCTTGGGCCCAACGGGCGTCGGGAAAACCGAGCTGACAAAAGCTTTGGCCGAATTTATGTTTGATGATGATCAAGCCATTACGCGCATGGATATGTCGGAATATATGGAGAAACACTCGGTCGCCCGCCTCATTGGCGCGCCTCCCGGTTACGTTGGATATGACGAGGGCGGGGCGCTAACGGAAGCCGTTCGCCGCCGGCCTTATCAAGTCATCCTATTTGACGAGATCGAGAAAGCACATCCCGATGTGTTCAATATATTGCTGCAAGTCCTCGATGATGGCCGCCTGACCGATGGTCAGGGACGGACGGTCGATTTCCGCAATACGCTCATTATCATGACGTCGAATATTGGCGCGCAGCATTTGCTCAACCTCGCCGACGGCGATAATGTGCAAGCGGCCAAGGTCGGAGTCATGGCCGAGGTCAACGCCCATTTCCGTCCGGAGTTTTTAAACCGTATCGATGAAATTCTTTTGTTTGAGCGTTTGAAGCCGGAACATATGGGCGCGATTGTCGACATCCAAATGGGGCGTTTGCAGGGCTGGCTCAAAGAAAAACAAATCACGATAACCCTGACTGGCGCCGCGCGGGAGCATCTGGCTAAGGCCGGGTACGACCCGAGTTTCGGCGCAAGACCGCTCAAACGGGTCATTCAAAAGCTTGTGCAAGATGAGCTGGCCCGTGAACTGCTTGGCGGACGTGTCGCGGACGGCGACACCGTCAAGGTCGATGCTGCCGGCGGTAAAATCCGTATCAGCGTGGGATAGTCTCGCTATGACAAATGCAAGGACATTCGGACAGCAGGCCAGGACCTATGCGAAAGGACGGCCGGGATATCCGGCGGGGTTATACGCATGGATTGCAGCGAATAGTCCCGGGCGAGGGCTGGTGTGGGACGTTGGGACAGGGTCAGGCCAAGCGGCGCGGGCGCTGACGTCATATTTTGACCGGGTCCACGCGACCGATGTTTCGGCGGAGCAAATCGCAGAAGCAAAACCGCATCCGCAGATTACTTACGACGCCGCGCCTGCGCATCAGTCGGGATTGAACAGCGGCGCGGCGGATGCGGTTTGCGTGGCAACCGCCGTGCATTGGTTCGCAGATGATGTGTTCTGGGCCGAGGTCTCGCGGGCCGCGCGGGACCGCGCGTTATTTTGTGCGTGGACCTATCAATTGCCGAGAAGCACGGCTGAGGTTCACGCCGCCTTCCTCGATCCTGTTTATAAATTGATTGATCCCTATTGGACGGACGGAAACAGAATTTGTATGGAGGGATACTCTGCGGAAAATTTGAATTGTCCGTTTCCTGTCTTAGAGACCCCGGCATTTGATGCAGGCGGCATTTGGACCGCGCAGCAACTCGCGGATTTCGCGGAAAGCTGGTCCGCATATTTTCGAGCGAAAGAAGATGGAAAAGCGGCTCAGCTCAAGAATTTGGCGGAAAACTTCCTCGCGAAATTTGCTGATAAAGACGTTTCTTTCGAGATGCCAATAAGTGTTTTGGCCGCGCGTCTTTAGACTTAAAAAAGCAGCCTCGAAGGCTGCTTTCATATTATCGTAACGATTAACTCTTCTATTTCTTAGGTCCGGGTTTCTTCCGGGGTGTCCCATCCTTCTTCAAAAGATTGCCGTCAGCATCACGCGGAATTTTTGTGCCGGGCTTCGGTCCCCGTTTTCCGGTGGGCTTTGCGGCAGTTTTTTTAGCGGCGGGTTTTTTTGCCGTTGCTTTCGGCTTAGCGACCGTTGTCTTTTTTCGGGAAGCTTTTGGCGGGTCGATAATAATATCGGCGTCAGTTTTTCCCTTTTCAATGCTCGATTTAGACTTCAAACCCTCAGCTTTTCCGCGAACGGAGGCAGAGGCCGCTTTCGCTTTGCCTTGAACATTCTCGCTCATCTCGCCAACATTCTCGCGTAAGTTTTTTGTCGCCCCGCTTGCTTTCTCGCTCACGTTTCGCGTGGCTTCGCGCGTGCGTGTCGCCGCGAGCTCGGCCGCTTTGCGGGCTTCTGCCATAGGATCGATATCAGCGAGTTCGGATTTCCCGCCGTCAGGAGAAAGATTGTCATTTATCCGGAAAATGGCAACGGCTAGCTCACTTACCAATCGTATCACCACGAGAGCGAACAAAATTGAAACGATCCATTGCAGTGCTCCAATAACCCAAGCGACCGGAGCGAGACGAATGCTTTCCAGAAAATCTGCAAAATACCCTAGGCCCCAAACGATGAGGGCCAGCCAGAAAAATGGGACGATGAGTTTTTCTTTGAATAATTTATCAAAGGAAAAAAAGAAGTTGATGAGGTTTTTCATATGAGGTCCGAATTCATTTTAATTCGGCTTTGTAACTAACGGCAAATCTACTGCGCTGCAAGGCCAGACAGTCAGCTTGGCTTATCATCCGGCATTTGGATTGACGGCCTCAATGACCCGGCAGCTTATTCCGGCAAAGCTTCGGCTGCTAGGGTGGCATTTATTTGCGCGGGCGGGCTCAGAACCTCTGATGCGCTGCGCATCTTATCAATCTCGGCGCGGCGGGCGTTGAAAGCCGGCATTTGCGCTGTCGATAAAGGCTTTCCGGAAAGCTGAGAAAGACGTCTCGGATTTATTTTTTTACCGTTGAGCATGACTTCATAATGCAGATGCGGTCCTGTTGAGCGGCCCGTCGTGCCGACATAGCCGATGACTTGATCTTGTTTCACATAGGCTCCGGATTTCACGCCGCGCGCAAAACCATTTAAATGGGCATAGGCAGTTTTATATCCGTCCGTATGTCGGATGCGGATGTAATTGCCGTAACTGCCAAAGCGATTGGCGCGTTCTACAGTGCCTGATCCGGCGGCCAGAATAGGCGTGCCTCGCGGCGCCGCGAAATCGACGCCCGAGTGCATTTTGCGATAGCCTAAGATCGGGTGTTTCCGGCGACCATAGGTGGAAGACAGGCGAGCTCCATTAACGGGCGTCGCGCGCAATTTACGTTTAGCTGTTTTACCTGCCGCGTCGTAAAAATTTTCGCGGTCCTGACTGTCTTTGAACAAGAAATATTCGGAGGTCTTCCCGCGCGGAGAAAACGATGTGTAAAGTAGATCGCCGGCTTTTACGATGTCGCCTTTTTGATCCCGCGCGACTTCAAAGAACATTTCGAAAGCATCACCCGGTTGGATGTCGCGTTGGAAGTCGACTGAATATTCATAGATATTGGCGAATTGAACAACGACCTTATCCGGCGCGCCTAATCTTGTCGCATCGACATAAAGCGAATTTTCAACTGTCGCTTTGACGCTGATGGTTTCATATTTAAACTCCGCGTCAATTTTACGCGCCGCATACGTATCGTCCGTTCGGTCTACAAATACGGTCGTTTCAATATTTGGCTTAAACGTCAGATGGTCTAACATCTCTCCTGTGAAGTGTAGATTGAAGTCTTGGCCGGCCCGCAGATTTTGCGGTTTAAAGACATCGCCAAACGCTTGCGTGACGCGGTAAGCTTCCTGTCCGGATAATCCATTACGCTGTAATAGCGGGCCAAGATTATCGCCTGATTTTAGCGTTATAGTTTTGATCGTGGACGGCGAAGAAAAAGACGGGTCGAGGCCCATGTCAAAGCGCGATACATCAAGCGCCGGCGCTGAGGCCATTTGCACGATGTCTTCGGATGATTCTGCTTCTCCGTTCGGCAAAACAAGAAGGCCAAATATCCCGACAACCGCGGCGGCGACTAAAAAGCGGTGCTTATTCTGTTGTGGGATCACCGTATGGCGAAACTTTCCAAAAGCGTCTGCGCGTTCATGCAGGGCAGACATGAAACCTTGCGGCGCGTCATGCGGGCCGGGCGTTGTTTCGATATCTTGATCATTATTCATAAGTTAGCTCAGCACGCGTGATTTCACCTGGAGGATGCCCGGTATGGTCTATTGCCCTGACCTTCCCTAAATCAGGGTTAACGTAATCTTGGTTATCATGTAAACTGACCGTTTTGTAAGGGTTGGTTTTATTGGTTTTACTGTCAAAGGTCCGTTATGCAGACCCTATGAGGAGTCTGGACCATTTCCGCGCACGTTGAAGACACAGATAAGCCGTCTGTTAAGTCGCCTTATAAAACGTCTGCCATCACGTCTTCGAAAACGTCTGGCGCGCGCTCCGTAAAGCCACGCGCCGCACGGCGTTGGTATTTACGCTGGTGGGCATGGTGTCTCTGGGTTTTACTTTTCCTCCTACTTTGCCTGCTGGCCTTTAGCGTCTGGGCTTGGACACAGCGATATACTTTGATGGAGGATTACACGGTTAATCTGCTGGCTGATGCCGGATTTGAGGCTGAGCTGGATATCCTATCGGTCACGGAAACGCAGGCGCAGATCGGAAATATTCGCTTGAAGCGAGAGGGCCGTGAGGTCCTGAGTATCAAGAATTTGCAAACGGAATATATCTGGCCGGATATTCGCTATGGCCGTTCGAAATCTATTAAGATTGATGGCGCGTCCGGGAATCTGTCCTTGGGAGAAGATTGGCGGCCAACTGAAGCCTGGATCAGGGACTTACTGCCAAGCGGCGCGGGGGCGAGCAGCCAGCGCAAAATTTCATTTCCGGAAAATGGTATCCGTGTAACTGATAGCGTGTTGTCCCTGACGGCCCCCTTGGGCAAGGCAGAACTCTATTTCGACACTCAAATACCGTCGCCCGACCGTTTCACATCAGAGATCATTCTGAGGCCTACGGATTTATCTTATGGCGGTTACGCCGCAAAAGGGTCTGCAGGGTTGACCATAGAGGGCACGATTTCAGAAGGCTCGCTGACAAAAATTTTAATTGAGGGGCAGGCCGAGACGGACAGCCTGTCAAACGGTAAACTTCAAATTGACGATGCGAGTCTGAGCTTGGACGGAAACCTAAATGTTCAAATGCGGACCTATGAAGGTCGAATTTCTGTCGACGGCCAATCTGTTTCCAGTGATCTACTTGCGGCTGATGCTGCGCAGCTAGACTGGACCGGAAGCCTTACAAAAACTGAGCGTATTTTGGCGTCCGGGCAATGGTCTGTTTCGGCGGTTCAGGCGCGCGTCACGCAGGCCGCGCGCATCGCCGAGCTTGCAGACACCCTCTCTCTATTTCCGGCGATAAGTGTTGTCCCGGTCACCGAATTTTTCGCGCCGGAATTAAAACAAACGGTTTCGGATTTTTTGAGGGGGTCGGACGTGAATGGAAGCGGTACCCTTGCCTATGGACCCGCAGGATTTTCCATAGCGCCGGAAGGCGTCGTGAATGTTCAAAATGAGAAGAATAGACTCCGCCTCGTACCCCGGAGCGAGACTGGTTTTTTTACCTTTAACGCTGCTGATGAGCTGATTTCGGCCAGATTAGATGCGCAATTTGATAAGCCTGTCGGCCTGCGGCTCACAGATATTCGACTTAAGGCCAAGTCTGAAAATGGCGTTAAGCTTGGCGGGATTGAGTCTTTCTCGGCTGATTTTAAGACGTTCGAGGATTGGGCCGCGCGCGCTGAAGATGGCCGCCCGGTAAGGCTCGGACCGGTCGCTGCAAATTTGAATTATAAGGGCGGACTTCGGCCCCGCCGTCTTTCGATCAACACAGCTCTGGATTATGACGGGGACCTGCCGGGCGGCCGCGTGACAGGACTAAATTTAGACGGACGACTCGACGTCAGCCTATTTGAAAGCCGTCAAGTTCTCGATTTTACACCTGCGCTTGGAAGCCGCGTTACGTTGGATAATCTTGAAACCCCGACGGCTTGGTTCGGCGAAGATATCAGCTTTTATCTGCCGCCGACGACCGGTTTATTTACCCGGACAAAGAGTCAGTCGAAATTGGCCGCCGCCTTAGAGATGGCCGATTTTACCCTGACCCAACCCGCAACCGAGGTGTCTGATGCGCAGCGTTTAGAGTTCCAATCTCAAGGCCTCAAACTGGACGGCACATTGTTTCCTGACCGAAGCCAGGATTGGATTATCGATCTGGACCAAGTGGAATATGCAAGCGACACTTTGCCGGGTCCGGGCACGTCAGGTGTTGCGGGGCAAGCGGCCGTCACGGCGCGTTTAGTGCCTAACCAATCGCCGCAAATTACCCTCAATAGTCCGTCGATAACGGCTGAAACCCCGCTTGTGAGATTGTCTGATTTTCAAATCGCGCTCAGCGGGACGCCGGACGCTTACACGGTCGATCACGAAGGCGGGACGGTTGATGTCATCGGATCTGAATTTGCAGACACCGCCGAAGCGGCGGGACTCGCCCGCTTTCCTGCGAATGGCCAAGTCGAGTTTAAGGACGGGCGATATGTTGGGCAGTCGAAATTGGTCGTGGCGAAAGCGAATAATGCGCCTTTGGATGTGAGTTATGATTATGCGAACGGCGCCGGCAGCGCGGTTATAGATGTTTCGTCCATCTTATTCGCGCCTAAAGGCTTGCAGCCGCAGACATTAATTCCGGCCCTTCGCGGTAAGATCGCGCGTGTGGAAGGTGAAGCCCGCGCGTCCCTGAATATCAGCTTTGCAGACGGCGCGCTGACGTCTTCAAGCGGGTCGGTGCAGCTGGTCGATATGGCGGTCGGAACGGCTCCCGGCCCCATCACGGGATTAAATACAACGATGGTGTTTTCTTCGCTGTGGCCTTTGGAAACAAACGGCCCTCAGAGATTGACGATGAAAACCTTCAACCCGGGTATGGCCTTGAATAATGGGGTCGTTATTTTTCATCTCGTGCCGGACGGCGTGAAAGTCGACTCCGCCGATTGGCCTATTGGAAACGGATCATTTTCTATGGATCCCTTCGTTTGGAATTACTCAGCGCCTGAAAACCGCGTGATTATGCGGGTGAAGGATGTGTCTCTGGGCGACTTCCTAAATGATATTGGGAATAAGAAAATTCAGGCGACCGGAAATGTTGTCGGGGTCTTCCCAATTGTCGTCCGCGGTATTGAAGTCTTGATTGAAGGCGGCGAGATATCCGTGCCTGACGGCGGCATAATCAAATATGATCCGGGTCCAAACATACCGCAATATAGCCAGGAGGAGGCGATAGCCGTTCTGCGCGAAAGGCGCGTTTCAGAATATGCGTTTTTGGCACAAGACGCGTTGCGGGAGTTTCGATATCGATCTTTAAGCGCGTCAATAGACGGGCCCTTAGAAGGCGACGTTGAAATCGGTCTTATTTTTGATGGGTCAAATGAGAAAGTTCTGAACAAGCAGCCGTTCAGGTTCGATATTTCCGTGAAGGGCGAGCTTTTCAATATCGCCCGCAGCTTTAATTCAAATGCGCAAGTGAAGTCTGAAATTCTACGTCAAAACGGTAGTTTGCCCGAGGGCACAATTATCGGAAACTGACGAGGGTTTAACGGATTAGCCCGGGCCGGACCGATTTGGCGCTGTGCGCCCGATCACATCATCCGCGACAAAAGCATTATCTTTGCGTTCCTGTCCAAAGGTGCTCATCTGTCCATGACCCGGGACAAAGCGCATCTCATTTCCGAGGGGCCAGAGTTTCTGCGTGATGGAGTCGAGGAGTTGCTGATGATTGCCTTTCGGGAAATCTGTGCGGCCGATAGAGCCGCGAAAGATGACATCTCCGACAAAAGCAATTTTCATATCGGCATTATATATAACTACATGACCGGGCGTGTGGCCGGGCGTGTGCAGGACATGAAAGGTGACGCCCGATAGCTCTAGCGTGTCGCCATCTTCGAGATAGCGGTCAGGAACAACCGTGCGCCCCATGCCGGGATGCCCATATTGAGTCCATTGGTCGGTGATGCCGTCCATCCAAAATTGATCATCCTTATGCGGTCCAATCACAGAGACGCCGAGCGCGTCGCGAAGCTCATGCGCGCCGCCGGCGTGATCCAAATGCCCATGGGTGAGCCACATTTCCTTGAGCGTGATCCCTAGCTCGTCGAGCGTGTCTTTGAGGCGCTCCGCTTCTCCGCCGGGGTCAATCAAGACACCCTCGAGGGTATCCACATCATAAAGCAAAGAGCAATTTTGCGCAAAAGGTGTGACGGGCAGGAGTTTAAGGTCAAGACGGGCCATGAATATCATCTGTGCTTGAAAGGACAGAAGGTCAAGGCGCACGGTCCCCGTAAATCGCAACTTCAGAGCGGGTCGCTCCCGTCGATATTATAACACAGGTTTCATATGAACGTCATATTGGTGTCACATGAAAGAGGCACTTCCATACTGCGCAGTTGTCAACCGAATCCTAAACAGCTCTCCCCCCGGAGATTGCTTAGGAAAAGTGGCCGCATAGCAGTGACGCCGGCTTCCCTACGGCTTTGTCCTGCGATGCGGCCCTATCATTTCTTGGACGCCATTTTCAGGGCGACATACGCCGGTTCAAAATGAACGCATTGTCACGAAACGGAAAAGGTAGTGAGAGGTTGCCGTACTTATATCAGTTATTCATACGGATCGTTGGTCGTCGGTGAAACCTCCCCCACCCAGCGCTGACAATCGCAAAGACGGTCCTCATGACAAACCCGCGTCCGGTTTTTCCGGCGCGGGTTTCTTTTTTCCGGTAACGAAATATTCGAACAGATCTCGCGTGTTTCAAAAGGCGAGGGCAGGCCGCCTTAATCCGCGAGCATAGCTTTCACGGCGTTTACCCACTGTGCGCGGGCAACGGTCTCTTGCGCGGGGCGAGAGGATTTCCATTCCTCATTGGACTCAATCGCGGCGGCGGCTTTCGCGCCCTCATATAGATCTTTAAGCGTGATTTGCCCCGCCTCCATTTCGTCGCTGCCCATAAGCACGGCGACTTGTGCGTTTCGGCGGTCCGCATATTTCATCTGTTTCGTGACATTGCCCGAACCGACGAAGACTTCTGCGCGAATGCCCTGCGCGTGTAGCTCGCCTGCCAGTTTGAAATACTCACCCATCAAACTGCGGTCGAACGCGCAGATGACGACGGGAGGTTTTACCTCAGCCTCCAGCGCGTCCATACGCTCCAGCGCGGTGAGGAAACGCGAGACGCCAAAACTAAATCCGGTGGCAGGAACCGCTTGGCCGCGGAAACGCGAGACGAGATCGTCATATCGTCCGCCGCCGCCGACAGAGCCAATACGCACGGGCCGGCCTTTGCGGTCTTTGATTTCTGTCAGCAGCTCCGCCTCGAAAACGGGACCTGTGTAATAGCCGAGCCCGCGCACGATGGAGGTGTCGTATGCCACGCGGTCATTTCCGAACCCAACGGCATTCAAAATGCTGTCAATTTGGATGAGCTCATCCACGCCCGCACGACCACGTTCGGATTGACCGACCAATTTTTCTAAGGTTTGAATAGTCTCGCTGCGGTTATCTGCGGAAGCCGTTGTGAAACCTAAGACGGCTTTAATCCCATCTGCGCCCAGCTTTGCGCCGTCGGTGTAATCACCGGATTCATCCTCGCGGCCTTCGCCCAGCAGCGCTTCAACGCCCGCCGCGCCGAGGCGGTCCAGCTTATCAATGGCCCGCAGGACTTTCAGACGCTGCTCCGCGCCTTCGTCAGTATTAGGCACGCCGGAGGCTTCCAAAATGCCGTCGAGTAATTTTCGGTTATTGACGCGGATTGCGTATTGCCCGTCTTTCAATCCTGCCGCGCGCATGACGTCGGCGGCCAGCATAATCATCTCGGCATCAGCCGCCGCGCCCGCTGCGCCGACACTATCGGCGTCGCACTGGGTGAACTCGCGAAAACGGCCCGGTCCCGGCTTTTCATTGCGGAAGACACTGCCCGCTTGGTAGCGGCGATAAGGTTTGGCCAGCGCGTCATAATTCTCGGCAACAAAGCGGGCGAGGGGCGCGGTTAAATCATAGCGCAAGCTCATCCATTGCTCGTCATCATCCTGCAAGGCAAAGACGCCGACATTGGGACGATCTTCGTCCGGCAGGAATTTCCCGAGCGCATCCGCAAATTCAAAGGCAGGCGTTTGCAGCGGCTCAAACCCATGCAGGTCATAGACAGAAAAAGCCGCTTGGATGAGCCGCGCTTCAGCGCGGAGCACATCACTTGTGCGATCTTCAAATCCACGCGGGCGGCGCGCTTTAGGACGAAAGAGTTTGTTCTTCTTTTTGGACATGAGCGGGCTGTCTCATAAAGTTGCGATTGCGGCAAGACACATTGATGCAAGACACATTGAGGAAAGACTCATTGATGCAAGACACATTGCGGCCTACTTCCGATAAGCCCGGGTGATGATAACAGGCTTGGCCAAAATCTGGCCTTGCATCGCGGCATTGTCCGAGGCGGCAATGACGTCGCCGGATTGAATAGCGCGCACAACCTCCATGCCGTCCGTGACGCGCGCGAAAGTCGCGTAGCCTTGCCCGTCGGGATTTCGCGTTCCGCCCGTATCAAGAAAGTCATTATTCCCGATGTTAATAAAGAAATAGGCGGCGCTTCCGCTTCCGGGTTCATTTCTGGCAATAGAGACCGCCCCGTTCGCATTGCTGATGCCTGTTTGGGTGGTCAGCTCATGTTCAATCTGGCCGCCGACATTAACTTGGTCAAGCCGGCCGCCTTGAATCAGGCTCATGCCCATGCCGCGCGGATCATTATCGGCGCGGACCGTGCGGTAAAAGCCTTGGTCATTATATAAGCCGTCATCCACATATCGCAGGAAATCGGCAGAACTGATCGGCGCGGCCTCAGGATAAACCTCTATTTCAATCGGTCCGGCCGTCGTTTCAAGAACAACGACGGGGTCATTTTGTACCTCTTTGGACCCCGCCGAACAGGCGGAGAGAATTAAACCTAAACTCAAAATGAATGTTCGCATGATTTACAATGTCCTTTGTCCTTAAACTGGCCGCGTTCAGATAGTATTCAGCCGCCGCTTCCTATCTAACAGTTGAGGTCGTTAGCGTCCACATCTGGGGGGATGTACGCGGGCGGCCTGGGCAGGTTGAGTGGCATTGGTTGCCCCCTGAGCCGTTCCCTGCCCGCCCTAACCCATTTAATTAATTCATTTGCTTTTTGCGAGTTTCATCAGGGCCGTTGTGGACGGATCATGATCGCCCGCTGCGCCCGCTGACATTTCGTTCAATATAGTTGTCGCCAGAATTTTTCCCAACTCCACACCCCATTGGTCAAAACTATTGACGTTCCAAATCACGCCTTGGACGAAAGTTTTGTGCTCATATAGCGCAATTAAATGTCCCAGGGCATGTGCAGATAATTCAGTCAGTGTAATCGTAGTCGAAGGCCGATTCCCGGGGAATGTTTTCTGCGGGGCGAGGGCGTCTATATCCGAGCGGTCTGCGTTCTCTTTTCGCACCGTCGCTTCGTCTTTACCTAGCATCAGCGCTTCGGATTGCGCGAAACAATTTGCGAGCAGGGCCGCATGGTGATCAGGACGATCTTCGTGATCTTTCAGCACGGCAACAAAATCAACGGGCGCGCCGCCGTAACGGCCTTCGCTGGGGCCTTGGTGCAGCCATTGGAAAAAGGCGTGCTGGCCATTCGTGCCTTCATCGCCCCAAATGACGGGACAGGTGAGCGTCGTGGCCTCGCCCTGACGGGTCGCGGATTTTCCGTTACTTTCCATCTCCAGCTGCTGAAGGAAGGCCGAGAATTTTCGCAGGCGGCGGCTATAGGGAATGACGGCTTGGCTGCCATAGCCAAGCCCATTTCGGTTCCAAACCCCCGTCAGCGCCATCATGACGGGAAGATTTTCTTGCAAAGGCTGATCGCGGAAATGCAGATCCATCGCTTTTGCGCCGTCGAGAAATTCAGCGAAGACATCCGGTCCATAAGCAATTTGCAAGGACAGTCCGACAGCGGACCAGACGGAATAGCGCCCGCCAACCCAATCCCAAAAGTCGAAAATATTTTCGGCTGCGATGCCAAAATCTATCGCGCGGTCACGGTTTGCCGTCACAGCAATCATATTTGTTCCGCCGTGCTCGCCCAGCCAGCCCCTAACGCTCTCGCCGTTCATTTTAGTTTCTTGCGTGCCGAAAGATTTACTGACGACAACGGCTAAAGTCTCCGCCGGATTGAGCCCCTTAATCGCATCATTGACGGACGCACCGTCGACATTTTCCGCAAAACGTAATGTGAGCTTTTGTTCTGCTGCGGCTTCGAAAGCATCGGCGACTAAGCGCGGGCCAAGATCAGAGCCGCCAATCCCTATATGCACGATATTTTTGAACTTGCCTTCGGCGCGAATGGCATTGGCATAGGCCGCCATATGTGCGCGCATTTGCGCGACTTCGGCCTGGTTCTCTTTCGTGCCGCCGACGCCGCGAAGCGCCATATGCAGCACGGCGCGATCTTCGGAGGTGTTGACCCGCTCACCTGAAAAGAGTTTAGCGCGCCATTCTTCCAAGTCACATTTTGCCGCCAAGTCCAGCAGGGCGGCGAGTCCTTTTTTGTCCAAAGCTTGTTTGGAAAAATCAGCCCGGAGCGGGCCTTCCGTCATAACAAAACGGGACAGGCGGTCAGGCTCTGCGTCAAAAAGCGTCGCGATATTAATATCGCGGTCGGCTTCAGAGGCGAGCGTTGAGAGAAGTGCGGAGCGGTTTTTCATTTTTAATCTTTCTCCTCCCCCGCGATGCGGTGGAGGCGTTCATTTATTTAATCGCAGCTTGCTGAAGCGCGCAAAGCTCTCCGATGCCTTTGATCGCCAAACGCGTCAGCTCGTTCATTTCTTCGGCGGTAAAGGGCGTGTCTTCGGCGCTGGCTTGAACCTCGATAATTCCGCCTTTATCTGTCAGAACGAAGTTCGCGTCGGCTTGGGCCGCGCTGTCTTCCGTATATTCAAGATCAAGACGGCAGGTGCCGTCAACGATTCCGCAGGACACGGCAGCCATATTGGCGAAGACCGGGTTTTCGGTTAGCTCGCCGTCCTTGACCAATTTTTCGCAGGCAATCCACAGCGCGACCCAACCGCCGGAAATCGAGGCGGTGCGCGTGCCGCCGTCGGCTTGCATAACGTCGCAATCCACGATGATTTGGCGCTCGCCCAGTTTTTCCAGATTGATAACGGCGCGTAGTGACCGCCCAATCAGACGGGAGATTTCAATTGTCCGCCCGCTTTGTTTCCCGCGCGCGGCTTCGCGGCTGTTCCGCGTATGGGTGGAGCGCGGCAGCATGCCATATTCTGCTGTCACCCAGCCGCGGCCTTTGCCTTTGAGCCAGCGCGGGATACCTTCGTCGATACTCGCTGTGCAAAGCACATGGGTTCCGCCAAATTTCACGAGGCAAGAGCCTTCGGCATAGGCGCTGACGCCCGCTTCAAAACTGACATCACGGAGTTGATCCAAGGCTCTTTTATTAGGTCGCATGATATATCCTATTCGATATTAGTTTTGATGAATTTGAAATAATGACAGGGCCGCCCCTCGCGTCCGGCCTTGGCCTCATAGCGGGTTCCGGGCCAGTCGGCACCTCGGTTCCGCCAGTCTGAATTTTCCGTATGGGTGAACATCCACCCTCCATGCCGCTTTAACCGCGACAGCGTCCAGTCAACATAATGAACGATATCACTGGCAAAGCGAAGTTCGCCGCCGGGCTTTGACACGCGGTATAATTCGGCGATAAATTTTGACCTAAGCAAACGGCGCTTGTGATGGCGCGTCTTTGGCCAAGGGTCGGGGAATAAAATAAATATCTTTGAAAGGCTATTGTCGGGCAGGGCGTCCAGCACATCGCGAACATCGCCGTGATGTAGCGACAGGTTCTCTAGCTCAGCCTCATGCGCCCCGCGAACAGCTTTTGCGACGCCGTTAAGGAAAGGCTCCGCCCCGAGGAGGTGAATGTCCGGGTTGTTCTCCGCTTGCCAGAGCAAATGTTCCGCGCCGCCGAAACCTATTTCGAGCCAAAGCTCAGTTTTCGGCAAGGATGCTTCCAGGTCCCATTGCAGACGCCCGAAATTTTCATCCCAGATAGACTGCATATGAGGCGTCAGGGGGCGTCCCTTGGCCCGGCCAAAGGTGCGGAATTTATCAGATTCACGGTCGAAGCTCATGGCCGCGCCTATAGAGGGCGCGGGCCAAACTATAAAGCTATAAAGCGTTATTCGTCTTGGTTATCGCCTAATGCTCTGGCGAGTTCCAAAATTTGGCGACGGACAGCTTTGTTTTTAATTTTCAAGACAGCGCTCGCCAGACTCACACCATCTGTCGAATTGATAAAATCATAAACGATAGGGGCTTCATCAGGGCCTTGCGACAGCAAGGCGGAACTGTCGGATTGCCCGCCATATTCTCTCGAGAGTCCATCGTAGAAAAAATTCACGGGCACATCGAGAACCTCTGACAATTTCCAAAGACGGCTGGCGCCAATACGATTGGCTCCCCGTTCATATTTTTGGACTTGTTGAAAGGTAACGCCGAGTTGGTCACCGAGTTTTTCTTGGCTCATTTTGAGGATTTTGCGTCTTAATCTAACGCGTGCACCTACATGCACGTCCACCGGGTTTGAAGACCGCGGGCCGATTTTATTTGCCATTTTATTCCCATCTATGTGCGCCATTACGCTTTAGGCGTTTGATGCCTCCATCAAACGACTAGCGTATATCTAATTAATATTATTCAGGGGCGCAGTCCCACACCGCGCGTCCTGATGACCGACAATATGACGCATAATGATAAACTTATCAAGAGGAGGAAAATGTCGACCCTTTTGGTCGCCGCGTTGAATATTAAGGGCTTCAATAACGGCGTGTCGATATGCGTCCTCTCGCTTGATACGGCTTGGCCATGCACGCGGCCATATGGGTCGATTTGCGCACTCACGCCATTAGAGGCGGCGCGGATAATCGGCAGGCCGGTTTCGATAGCGCGATATCTTGCAATATTGGCATGCTGCGCGGGGCCTGCGCTGCGCCCGAACCAGGCATCATTTGATTGGTTTAGGATAAAGGCGGGCGGGATGCCGTCCTTGGGTTTTGGCGTCAGGCCAGGGAAGGCGACTTCGTAACAGAGCTGCGGCGACAGGCGAGGAAGGCCCGGAAAATCGGCGAGGCGTTTCTCTTTAGCAGGAGAAATCGAGGCCAAGTTCGTCGAGATAAGCGGGAATTGCACGTCCTCAAACCAATCCATCAGAGGGATATGTTCACCAAAGGCGACCAGCTTGCGCTTGCGATTTGTGGCGGCGACAGCCGGCGCGCCGGTTTCGTCAAATGTCACAGCAACGGAGACATTGTAATATCTCTGCCGCCCTTGATCCATTTGCGTCTGGAGCGAGTTCATCAGCCAGACGGGCGGGGTCAAATCTTGGGCGGAAAGAAGACTGCCCATTGCGCCCAGTAAATTCGGATCATCCATCGCGGGACGATAAAATCCTCTGACGGCACCTTCGGGCCAAACCAGATGGGTGACGTCATCGATCCCCGTCGCCACACTTGCATGGATGAATTTATTCGTAACCGCGACCGAGGTTTCAGGCTGCATCATGTCTGATTGCTGAAAAGGAATTGAGACGATGCGCATATTTATGTCGTCGTGATAGGCGAGTTCTGCGCCGTTTAGTCGGAGCTGACCAATGCCGTAAAGCGCGATTACCGGAAGCACCGCCAGCGCGGCCGGGGTTATCCGCTTGTCCGAAAATAACGCCAGCCCCACTGCAGCGCTCATCATGAGGACAAGGCCGGACAGACCATAAGCCCCGATCCACCGCGCAATCTGGGACGGGCGAGAGCCGGCCTCGAAAATATAAGCGGGCAGGTTCCACGGGAAGCCGCCAAAGACGTGCCCGCGCGCCAGCTCCGCCAATGTAAAGGCGGCTGTAAATCCCAAAACCGCCCAGAGCCCGGAGAGTTTAAGCCTCGCCAGAAAAGCCCCGGCTACCCCCCAGAATATAGAGAGGATCAACGCCAGCCCGCCGACCATAAACGGCATGATCGGGATGAATTCGGGGCCGCGCTCAATAAAGGCTGACCCGACCCAGAATGTCCCGGCGGCGAAATAGCCAATGCCCCACCAGAGCGCGGCTGAAAATCCGCGTCGCCCGGGGCGTTCAGTCTTGGCGGCGGCCTGCAAACGCGCAAATAAAAGGCCAAGCGAGAGCAAAAACAGAGGCCAAAGATGAAACGGCGCTTGCCCGAGAACTGCAAGAGCGCCCAGCAACAGACCGACGGCGCGCGCGCCCCAGCCTTCCAGTTTGAACAAAAACGCCGGGGTCACGGTCTAAGGCTGCGGCGCTTTATCAGCCGATTTAGCGGCGGGCTTGGCCTCGGCCTCTTGCGCGCGATTTGCCCCAGAGGTTTTACGTTTGGCATCGGCAATCCGCAGCCGTTTCACGCGCCGCGAATCCGCGTCCATGACCTCAAACTCCAAGCCGGAGGCATGGCGGATAATCTCGCCTCGCTCCGGCACGCGGCCCGCCAAGGTGAAAATCAACCCGCCCAAGGTATCGACGTCTTCTTCTTCGTCGGGCGTCGCGAAATCACGTCCGAGCGCTTTTTCAAAATCATCAATATGAATGCGGGCATCGGCTTCCCACACAGAGGCGCCGCCCTTGCCCGTGACAATCTGGACTTCGGGTTCTTGCTCGTCATGTTCATCATCAATATCGCCGACAATCGTTTCAATCAGATCTTCAATCGTCACGAGGCCGTCCGTCCCGCCATATTCGTCGACAACAATGGCCATGTGAATGCGGCGTCCCTGCATCCGCCGCAGCAAATCTTGCGCAAGCATGGACGGCGGCACGAAGAGAACTTCGCGTTTGATATATTGAAGAACCTTTTTATTGGGGTAGGTCTTATTCGTCCGTCCCTTTGCATTTAGCATGAGGTAAGGCAGCAGGTCTTTGATGTGGACCATGCCGGTCGGGTCATCCAGCGATTCATTATAGACGGGCAGGCGCGAATGGCCCGCCTCTTTGAACGCATTGGAAAGCTCGGTCAGCGACGAAGTGCGGTCCACCGCGACAATATTGGCGCGCGGCACCATCACGTCATCCACGCGCAGGCGGTGGAATCGCTCGGCGGCATTGACCATGCGGCGCTGCGACAGGTCAGAAGCTTTCGGCGTCACCGTTTTTTCCGGCGCGGAACGTTTAAGAAGGTCACGCAAGCGGCGTCTCTGCTGGCTTGCGGCGGTACTGTCGTCTGTCATGATGAGATTAGTCGTCACTCACCTGATACGGGTTGTCAATGCCCAGCGTCCGCAGGGCTGCTATTTCAATCGCCTCCATCCGCGCGGCCTCCGCCTCGGTTTGGTGGTCATAGCCTTGTAAATGCAGCCAGCCGTGAATGATGAGATGCACCAGATGCGCCTCAAAACTGACGCCCTTCGCCGCCGCCTCGCGGACCACAGTCTCTCGCGCCAAAATAATATCGCCCAGCAGCGGCGCAGGCTGCGGAAAAGAGAGCACATTTGTCGGCGCATCCTTACCGCGATACTCACGGTTAAAAACCCGGACCTGCGCATCATCCGACAGCACAAGCGAAAGCTCCCCCGCGCGCGGGGACTCCAATTGGACGGCAGCGGCTCTTACGGCGATGTCGGCCAGAGCCGCGCAATCCGCCCAGCCTTTTGCTTGCACCGTGATGTCGAGGGTGGACGTCATATTAGGGTTTTATAAATTGGCTGTGCCACATAATTTGACTCTTCATGAAGCTAGAGATGAAATAATAGCTATGATCATAGCCTGCGTGTTCACGCAGGGTGAGGGGTTGATTATTGGCCTCGCAGATATCTTGGAACAGCTCAGGCTTGAGCTGCTCTTTCAGGAAATTATCGGCTAGTCCTTGATCAATAAGAATATGTTCGGCTCGCGCGCCATCCTCAACAAGGGCGCAGGCATCATACGCCCGCCATGCCGCTTTATCCTTGCCGATATAACCTGAGAGCGCCTTCTCACCCCATGGACAATTCAGCGGCGATACAATCGGGGAGAAGGCAGAAATCGAGCGGAAGCGATCAGGGTTTCGCAGGCCAATCGTCAGCGCGCCATGCCCACCCATGGAATGGCCCATGATGGATTGGCGCGTCATATCTGCGGGGAATTCAGCCGCGATTAAAGCGGGCAGTTCCTCTTCAATATAGGACCGCATTTTATAATGTGTGCTAAAGGGCGGTTCAGTCGCATCGACATAAAATCCGGCCCCTAGCCCAAAATCATAAGCGCCTTCGCTATCATCGGGCACGCCGTCCCCGCGCGGACTTGTATCGGGCGCGATGAAGATTATGCCCAGTTCAGCGCAAATCTCGCGAAACTCACCCTTCTCGGTGACATTGGCGTGGGTGCAGGTCAGGCCGGAGAGAAACCAAATGACGGGGAGCGTTTCGCCCGCTTTATGCTCCGGCACAAAAACAGAGAACGTCATCTCGGTCCCCGTAGATGTGGACGCGTGAGAATAAACGCCCTGCGTCCCGCGATGCGCTTTTTTGAGAGAGACAGTTTTCAAATTATCCTCCAAACATAGATTTTAGCTTTGCCCAAAAAGAGCGCTTCTGACTAACAGTCGTCTCGCGCGGGTAGATAATGACATCTCTTTGCGGGTCGTAAACAGCCAGACCGTGCTTTTCTGCTAACTCAAACATCCAAGGCCCGGCATCCTCCGCCTCTGACCAGCGGAAGTCACAATAGATCGTTTTTGGGCCAATTTGATAGCCTGTTATTTTGGGGCTATCGAAATTTGGATGATCATCGGCGAGAGCAAATGGTCCGTTCATCGGCAAATAAGTTTTCCGCATATCGTGAAACCAAGCCGTCAGTTCCGGCGTCGCGATCTCGATATCATCATAGGACTCTTGCTCGGCCTCCAAGGCTTTTCCCCACCACACATTGAAAGCGGCTTTGTCCTTGGGGGCTGCCGCAATGTCAAAAACGCCTAAGTCATAACTCATTCTCTCTATCCGCCCATAGCAAAGGCACATATTTTATTCCCGTCCGGATCCCGCAAATATGCACCATATGGATTACCCGGTGCGCCGGAGCGGTGTCCGGGTTTGCCTTCGCAGGTCCCGCCATTGGCACATCCCGCCGCGTGAAACGTATCGACTTGTTCTTTGCTTTGGGCTTGGAAACCAATCGTGCCGCCATTGGCAAATGTCGCTGTCCCGCCATCGGCCGGATTTCCCACGCCAAAGAACCCGCCATTATGGGAATAAAATAAGCGCTCGCCTTCGGCAGCAGGCACGCCCAACGCGCCCAAAGCGGCGTTATAAAATTTGGCAGCTTTTTCCATGTCGTTCGCCCCGACCATTATATGTGTGAACATGGGTTTCTCCTATTTATAAACAACTGAAATCTGCGCTTCGCGTGTCTCGCTTAACCAATTCATGGTGACATCGGCATTACTCACATTACCCTTGACGGTCATATTCTTATCATGCCTGTCATAATCTTGAGAGACTGAGCCACCTATCAGGCACGGTTCCATCTGGTCATAGTAACCGCTGCTACTGAGGGAGTGCGCATAAGGTCGAAGGGCATCTTTAAAGGATACATCCGCCTTATCTTCGCACGTCAGGTCATCGGGGCATTCGAAATCCCAAGCGAAAGCGGTGAGAACAATCAAATCTTCATCTGGACCGGAACCATCATTCGCGTATGCGTTTGCGTAGGCATCAGGCAAATTTAACTTTCGGTCACCTGTTTTAAGTCTTGGGCCCGCAGATACCCAGTCTGTAAGATTTTCACAGATGCGTTTAGACGTCTTCCGATCCCAATCGGACTCGCCGTCCTCATCAAATGACGCACAGCCAGAGAGGATGATTAAGGCTGCCGGAATTCCTGCAAACAGTCTCACCTAATAAACCACCACACTTCGAATGCTCTTCCCCGCATGCATGAGGTCAAACGCCTCATTTATATCTTCGAGCTTCAACACATGGGTAATCATCGGGTCGATTTCTATTTTGCCGTCCATGTACCAGTCGACAATTTTGGGCACGTCTGTTCGGCCCTTAGCCCCCCCGAAAGCTGTGCCTTTCCAGACGCGGCCTGTGACAAGTTGGAACGGCCGCGTCGCGATTTCCTTGCCCGCTTCCGCGACGCCAATCACGACCGAGACGCCCCAGCCGCGATGGCAGGCTTCGAGCGCTTGGCGCATCACAATCGTATTGCCGGTGCAGTCAAAGGTGTAATCCGCCCCGCCATCGGTGAGGCCGACAAGATGCTCGACGATATCGCCGTCAATGTCGTTGGGATTGACGAAATGAGTCATGCCGAAACGCTCGCCCCATTCCTTTTTGTCGGAATTGATATCGACGCCGATAATCTTATTCGCGCCGACCATACGCGCGGCTTGCAAGACATTCAGCCCAATCCCGCCGAGGCCGAAGACAATGACATTATCACCCGCTTGAACCTTCGCCGTATTCGTTACTGCGCCAATACCCGTCGTGACGCCGCAGCCTATATAGCAGGACTTATCAAAGGGCGCATCGTCGCGAATTTTCGCGACGGCAATCTCCGGTAAGACTGTGAAATTGGAAAAGGTCGAGCAGCCCATATAATGATAGATCGTCTCGCCCTTATAGGAGAAGCGGCTCGTCCCGTCGGGCATGAGGCCTTTGCCTTGCGTCGCGCGGATTGCGGTGCAGAGGTTGGTTTTCCCCGACAGGCAGGATTTACACTGGCGGCATTCGGGCGTGTAGAGCGGGATGACATGATCGCCGGCGGCGACGGAGGTCACGCCTTTGCCGATCTCGCGGACAACACCCGCGCCTTCATGGCCGAGGATACTCGGGAACAGGCCCTCGCTATCCAGACCGTCCAACGTATAGGCGTCGGTGTGGCAAATGCCCGTGGCCATGATTTCCACGAGGACTTCGCCCTCTTTAGGGCCGTCCAAATCAAGCTCTACGATTTCAAGTGGTTTTTTGGCTTCAAAGGCAACGGCGGCGCGGGTCTTCATTTATTTCTCCAAAGGATCTTCATTCACATCCATACACAAAATGAGGCGAAGTCCTATCTTTTTGAGTCTGATGAGGCGTAACGGTCACAAACCCCTTCACGCCGTCGGTGCATCGCGCTAACGCGGGCTTATGGAAAATTCTGTTGGCTTTCTCTCTTTGCTTCCGCCCCTAATCGCGATTGGATTGGCGCTCTGGACGCGGCAGGTGTTTTTGGCACTGTTTCTCGGGATTGCGTCGGGGTTTCTTATCCTCGCGGGCGGGAATCCACTGCAAGGGGCCATTCAAACAATGGGCGGTTTTGTTGCCGTCTTCGAGAGCAATTATAATACGGAAATCATTATTTTCACGCTGCTGATTGGCGCGCTGATTGCCCTCATACAGCGCGCGGGCGGGGTGGAAGGCTTCGTCAACCGCGTGCTGGCCTGGCTGCAACGCAAAGCGGCCAGCGCGGACGGCAAGGGTCAGCGCAAACGGGTTGAACTGCTGGCTGTTCTCACCGGCGCGCTAATATTCGTCGAGAGCAATATCTCCACCCTGACGGTGGGCACGCTTTACCGTCCCGTCACGGATGAGCTGAAAATCCCGCGCGAGAAACTGGCCTATATCGCGGATAGTACCTGCGCGCCGATTTGTATTCTGATCCCGCTCAACGCGTGGGGCGCCTATATTATGGGATTGCTGGGCGAGCAAAATCTGGAAAGCCCGGTGTCGACCTTGGTCGGAGCGGCGGCGCTGAATTTTTATCCCATGCTGGCCGTGGCGCTGGTCATTTTGGTTATCGTGACGGGCAAAGATATCGGCGAAATGAAACGGGCCGAGCGCCGCGCCGCCGAGGAAGGGAAGCTTATTCGCGACGGGGCCGTGCCGATGATTGCCGGCGAGATTACAATGATGACCGCCAAAGCGGGCGCGTCCCCGAAAGCGCGGAACATGATCCTGCCGCTGGCGGCTCTGGTCGTTTTGATGATGGTGTTCATGGTCTATACGGGGTGGAGCGCCGAGGGACCGAACGGCATTATGGAGCTGGCGGACCGCGCCTCTGGATCAAAATCCGTGCTCTATGCCGTCTGCGGCGCGATCCTCGTCTCCTTTATCTTGAATAAATCCCAAGGGATCATGGGCGTGCGCGAAATGGTCGATATCGTGCTCAAGGGCATGTCGGGCATGTTGCCGCTCGCCCTGCTGATGGTCTTCGCCTTTGCCCTCGGAAATCTCTGCGGCGATTTGGGGACGGGGCTGTATGTGGCGGAGGTGGCGAAGCCGTTCCTCTCGCCCGCGCTCGTGCCCGCGCTGGTCTTTTTGATTAGCGGTTTCATCGCATTCTCCACGGGGACCAGTTGGGGAACCTTTGCGATTATGATCGCGATTGCCGTCCCGCTCGCGCAAGGCCTTGATACGAATGTGACGCTGGCTGTGGCTGCGGCGCTCGGGGGCGGGGTCTTTGGCGACCACTGCAGCCCGACATCCGACACCTCGATCATTACCTCGATGGCGACGGCGAATGACCATATCGATCACGTCCGCACGCAACTGCCTTACGCTCTAATTGGCGGGGCGATCACGACGGTGCTCTATTTAATTCTCGGAGTTATCGGTGCTTAAGTTTTGGGTACGTAAATTTTATCTCGCTCTCCTGCTGCCCTTATTGGCCTGCGCCGCAGATGCGCAAGACGCCCCGCCAGAGGTGAATGGCGTCTGGGTGAATGAGCGTGGGTCATCCGTGACCTTTATAGAGACAGACGGCTTACTCTCCGGCCATTATAATACCCAATTGGGGAATCCTGATCCTGCGTCCAAATTCCCGCTGACAGGATTTATTGAGGGCGACCAATTAACCTTCACTGTAAACTTCAAAGGCTATGGCAGCCTCACCAGTTGGACAGGCCAAATGAGCGAGGATGCAGAAGGACCTTATATACGCACATTGTGGCATCTCACGCGCGACGTGCCGGACGCCGAAGAGGATGATGATATGTGGTCCTCTATCATCGCGGGCTCGGCGAATTTCAGGCCTGTGACGGCCCCCGTTGAGGAATGAAATACGCGCAGGCCGCGCCAACGAAAAGGCTCCCCAAAACCGCGACCAACGACGCTTTCGTGATGTCCACAAAAGTCATCAGCCCGGCTTTTATCGCTAAAGGAAGCGCCTCAAACGCCGCCCCGATTGCACCGGAGTGATAGAGGCTGAGAAATTCTGTCTTAAAAGCCCAAACCGCTGCCGGGAGAGGAATGATGACCAAGGCCGTAACGACGCCGGCGAGAGCGCCTCGAATGATTGAATCCTTGTCTCGGGGTGCGCGGCGATGGGTCAGCGTCCACATGGCAAAACTAATCGCCGCCGTGCTGACGGCAACCAATATCCCGATCTTAGATATATCCGCGAGCAAATCAGACTGCCATGAAAATCGTTGACGCCAAATCCCAACGGCAAACCCCGTGGCGAGGATTGACATGAATCCCACAAAGGCCTTTCGTTGAGATATTGCTTTCATTCAATTATCTTAGGCTGGAATGATTAAGTCATGTCAAAGATGCCAATGTGATTTCAAAGGCAAATTTCGAAACGGATTAATCAACCAAACCGTCCCAGAAAGACTTGGCCTTATCAAAAAAGTTCCGGCTTTCGGGCGACTCGGAATGTGTGCCGCCTTCAATCGCAAATTCTTCGAGCAATTCTTTCTGGCGTTTCGTCAGGCCGGACGGGGTTTCAACGGCGAGTTCAACATACATATCGCCGCGTTTTTCAGACCGCAGCACGCTCATACCTTTATTGCGCAGGCGCAGGCGCTTGCCGGTTTGGCTGCCTGCCGAGATTTTAATTTTCGAGCGTCCGCCATCAATCGTTGGTATCTCAATGTCGCCGCCTAAGGCCGCCGTGGTCATCGGGACAGGGGCGCGGCAAAATAAATTGGCCGCCTCGCGTTCAAACAAGTCATGCGGTTTGACCCCAACGAAAATATAGAGATCGCCGCGCTGCGATCCGGCGGAGGCCCCGCGCTTAGGCGCAGCGTCGCCTTGGCCCGTTAGGCGAATGCGCGTGCCGTCTTCGACGCCCGCCGGAATAGAGACGTCGAGTTCCGTTTCTTGGCGGGTTTGCCCAACGCCGTCACAGGCCGTGCAGGGATTAGAGACATATTCGCCTTGGCCGCCGCAGGTTGGGCAGGCGCGCTCCATCGTAAAAAAGCCCTGCTGCGTTCGCACGCGGCCTTGGCCGGAACAGGTGGAACAGGTTTCGACGCTCGCTCCGGGTTCAGCGCCAATGCCGTCGCAGCGCTCACAATCTTCGGCGATGGGGACGGTGATATCTATATCCTTGCCCGCAAAGGCCTCTTCCAGACTTATATCGAGCTCATAGCGCAGGTCTGATCCGCGCTGCGCTGTTTTATGTTGCCGCCGACCGCCGCCGCCGAACATATCTGCGAAACCGCCGCCGCCCGCCGCGCCGCCGCCGAAAATCTGGCTGAAGATATCGTTGAAGTCTTGGAATCCCGCGCTGCCGCCCGCGCCGCCGCCTTGCTTAAAAGCCGCATGGCCCATGCGGTCATAGGCTGCGCGTTTTTGTTCGTCCGATAATATGCCGTAAGCTTCGTTCAGCTCTTTGAACCGGGCTTCGGCCTCGGGGTCATCAGGATGGCGGTCAGGATGGCACTCCATGGCTTTCTTGCGAAAAGCCGACTTCAGAGTTTTAGCGTCAGCGTTTTTGGCAACACCGAGCGTTTCGTAATAATCGCGTTTTGACATGGTCTAAGAATCTCGCTTCGCCACCACCACATTCATGCGGGTGCGTGTTCTAATCAAATAGTTATGAGCCTGCGTCAGTTCAATGAGGGGTGCAGAAGATGTTTCATCCAGCTCTAAAATCATCATGTGGGGATGGAGGCTCTCGGGTGCTTTTTCAAAAAACTGGGTTAGCACAGCCAAGTCTTGACCCTCGATGTCTAGTTTCAAAGCCGCGATATGTTTAATATTTTGCGCGTCGCAAAGCTGAAGAAGTGTCATTGCCGGGACAGACTCGCCCCGGTCAGAAATTTTACCTTCGCCGCGATTGCCACCACCGTCAGACAGGAACACCTCGCCAGAAAGTGTAGAAACAGCAGACCGAATTAATTCAATAGACGCATCAGACGCTGCGGCGTTGACAGTTAAACGCGCCCCCATTTCTGCACTGGGCTCAACAGCAATAAGTCTTATGGCGCGCCCTGCCATCTCAGCCTCAACTTTTGCGCACAGAGAATACAGACCGACGTTCGCGCCCACATCTAGAAAAACATAAACCTGTTCAGGTGGATATCCATGAATATGACCGAGCAGCGCAGCCAGTTCTTTGTCATCCCAAATTTGCATTCCGCAGAGAGCTCGCTTTTCACACCGGTTGGTCGAAGGATAAAGACGTGCTCGAAGCCCTGGGTAACTTACGTGAACATCTACATCAAAAGGCTCTTCCAATCCCCTAATTGCGCGTTTCCGCGCCCATGAAATACGCCAGCGACCTATGCGGGTATTGGGATAGTTTTCTGCACTCACACGAACGCGCTCTCGCGTTTCCGGCAAGGCATAGGTCCCAAAGGGCGGGTCGATATGTTTTGAGGTCCCCATTTGAAAAAGGCCCCGCGCGAGTCGCGCGGAGCCATTATTCGGTCGATTTAAACGGGCTTACGCGACGTTTTCGTCGTCAACATCTTCAAATTCAGCGTCAACGACATCGTCATCATCATCCGCTTGGTCCGCTTGTGAAGCCGGGCCTTTGTCTTCTTCGGCAGAAGCCTTCTCATACATGGCTTGGCCAACTTTCATGAGGGCTGCAGAGAGAACCTGAACCTTATCGACGATAAGCGCCGTATCTTCGCCTTCAGCAGCCTCTTTGGCTTCGGCCAAGGCTTCTTCGACGGCCACTTTGTCTTCTTCCTCAATCGCGTCAGCGTGTTCAACAAGGTCTGACTCGGCTTTGTGGATCATGGCTTCGGCTTGGTTTTTGGCTTCGACCAACTCGCGGCGGGCTTTGTCGCCTTCCGCATTCGCTTCGGCGTCTTTAACCATCGCTTCGATATCATCATCTGACAAACCGCCGGAGGCTTGGATACGGATTTGCTGTTCCTTGCCCGTCGCATTGTCTTTGGCGGAGACGTTCACGATACCGTTGGCGTCGATGTCAAAGGTGACTTCGATTTGCGGCATGCCGCGCGGTGCGGGCGGAATACCGACAAGATCAAATTGACCCAGCAGCTTATTATCCGCCGCCATTTCGCGTTCGCCTTGGCTGACCTTAATGGTCACAGCAGATTGGTTATCCGCCGCTGTGGAGTAGACTTGAGACTTCTTCGTCGGGATTGTCGTGTTGCGGTCAATCATCCGTGTGAACAATCCGCCTTCAGTTTCAATACCGAGGGAGAGCGGCGTCACGTCGAGGAGCAATACGTCTTTAACGTCGCCCTGCAAGACGCCCGCTTGAATGGCCGCGCCCATGGCGACGACTTCATCCGGGTTCACGCCCTTATGCGGCTCTTTACCGAAATATTTTGTCACAGCCGCTTGGACAGCCGGCATGCGGGTCATGCCGCCAACGAGGACAACATCATCAATGTCGGACGCGTTCAGGCCCGCATCTGCGATGGCTTTCTTGATCGGCGCGATTGTGCGCTTGATCAGATCGTCGACGAGCTTTTCAAGCTTGGCGCGAGACAGCTTCATGTTCAAATGTTTCGGGCCGGAGGCATCCGCCGTGATAAAGGGCAGGTTCACTTCATAAGAGGACGCCGTAGACAGCTCTTTCTTGGCTTTCTCGGCTTCTTCGCGAAGACGCTGTAGCGCGAGCTTGTCTTTCTTGAGGTCTATGGCCGTTTCTTTTTTGAACTCATCCGCGAAATATTCGACGATACGCATGTCGAAGTCTTCACCGCCGAGGAAGGTGTCGCCGTTCGTGGATTTCACTTCAAAAACGCCGTCGCCGATTTCGAGAACGGAGACATCGAAGGTTCCGCCGCCGAGGTCATAAACTGCGATGGTTTTACCGTCTTCCTTGTTCATGCCGTAAGCCAGTGCCGCAGCAGTTGGCTCGTTGATGATGCGAAGGACTTCGAGGCCGGCAATTTTACCGGCGTCTTTTGTCGCCTGACGCTGAGCGTCGTTAAAGTAAGCGGGAACCGTGATAACGGCCTGCGTGACAGTCGCGCCGAGATAATCCTCAGCCGTCTCTTTCATCTTCGTCAATGTCATGGCGGAGATTTCAGCCGGTGACAGTTCTTTGTCTCGGCCTTGAACATAGGCGTCGCCGCCGCGGCCTTTGACAATCTTATAAGGGACGAGCTTCGCGTCTTTCTTAATGGCCGGGTCTGTGAACGGACGGCCGATAAGGCGCTTCACCGCAAAATAAGTGTGCTCCGGGTTTGTAACCGCTTGACGTTTAGCAGGCGTTCCGATCAGGCGTTCGCCGTCTTCGGTAAAGGCCACAACCGAAGGGGTTGTGCGCTGGCCTTCCGCATTTTCAATCACTTTCGGCGTGTCGCCATCCATAACCGCAACACAAGAGTTTGTGGTGCCAAGGTCGATACCAATCACTTTAGACATGTATCATGCTCCAAATTGGGGGCAGGCCCGTTTGCGGCACCTGCGTCGTTTGATAAATTATAAGAGTTTGCGCACTGCGCAGAACGCAGGCGAAAACCCCTTTCCCGCCCGATATGGGGCGGCAAAACAGACTCGCAAGGGCAGGCGTGCGTTTTTTATGGAGTCGCGGACTTTATAGTAGGCGTAACTCGAAAATGGCCTGTGATGCGGTGGTCGAAAAGCATGTCGCTTTCCTCGGGGCCGCGGCCTATATTATGAATGACGAGGGGATAGCCCGAGACGCCCTGACGCTCGGAAATAATGCCGATATGGGGCAGGCCGCCGCTGCCGCTATTACTGTCGAGTCGCCAGCTGACAATATCGCCGGGCCGATAGTCGGCGGGCGCTTTTGTAATCGGCAAATCATAGCCTGCGCGGGTGAAATAGGTTTCCAAATTCGGCACGCGGCGATGGTCGATATTCTTATCGGTTCGGGTGTGGCCCCAATTCGTAGGATAGGCGCTGAAATTCGCGGCCATATCCTCGTGAACGGCGACCTGAAGATCAAAGTCATAGGCCTTGCGCAAGGACCGAATAACGACATCGGTGCACACACCAATCGTCGGCGGAACATCACCGCCGGGATAGGCCAGTTTCATATAGCGTCCGTCATAAACGACCAAAGATTTGAGACGGTCTCGCGCGGCGATGACCAGAGGCTGCGCCGCGTCGGACATCTCGGCAACAGGAAATGACCGATCGTCCGAAACCGCAGGGTCCGACTGCGCCTGCGACGCGGCAGGTCCGCAGGCCGAGAACAACACGCACATGAGGGCCAAAAAGATGGAACGAGAGGCTGGATACATAATGTTACTTAATCACAATTTCGGAGAATGTATAGATTTATTCCTTACCCGCCTAAAATTTGAATGCGTCCACATTGTGACCTAGACTTGGTCGGCTACGCCGCGCAAAAGTCGTGTGATATGAAAGCGCAAAAAACACCTCCGCCATCCGGGTTTAAACATCTGCCGCTTTATTTCTCGCCGGAGGCGCAAGCGGAATTAATCGACTGCGTCAAGGCTGCCACGGAAACCGCGCCGTTTTTCCAGCCGACCATGCCGCGCACCGGCACGCCGCTCTCCGTCGTGATGAGCAATTTCGGTACGCTGGGCTGGGTGACGGACCGAGAGGGCGGTTATCGCTATCAAGCGGCCCATCCCAAGACAGGTGCCCCATGGCCGCCGCTGCCGGATTTATTGGCGCGGCTTTGGCGCGACGTGACGGATTGGCCGGAGCTGCCGGAAGCTTGCCTGATTAACTGGTATCGCGAGGGCTCGAAAATGGGCGCGCATGTCGACCGAGATGAGCTGGCGGTCAATGCGCCCGTCGTCTCGGTTAGTCTCGGTGATCCGGCGCTTTTCCGCATCGGCGGGCCCGCGCGCGGCGGTCCCACCCACGGCGTAAAACTCATGAGCGGAGACGTCGTCGTCATGGGCGGGGCCTCGCGGCAATGCTATCACAGCGTCAGTAAAGTCTATCACGGCGAGAGTGCGCTCGTCCCGAAAGGCGGACGGATAAACCTGACCATGCGGCGGGTGAATCCGTGAGAGTTAAGCCATGACATTAGAGGCCTTCACACTCCCCGACTTTATAGGCCTAGTTGGGGTGGGCATAATCCTCTTCACCTACGGCGCATTGACGCTTGAGAAAATGGACCCAAGAGGTTGGGTTTACAGCGCGGGGAACGGGTTCGGCGCGCTGCTCATTTTGATCTCGTTATTTTACAGTTTCAACCTCGCCAGCTTCGTCATCGAAATTGCCTGGCTCGCGATAAGCGCATTCGGCCTTTGGAAAGCCTGGCGGCGTTAGGGGAGGTTTTGAATTTTCAAAAGGGAGGTGCAGTCTTTCATGATTGCGCCTTTGGATTTGTAATCATTCCCCAGAGCATCCAGCTCCTTGGAATAACGCTTTTGGCATATGTTCTCTCGTTTTTCGGGTAAGAAACGCGTTTGATTTTGAAATTTAACTAAATCTTTGACGCGTGTGCCCATGAGGCAAGTTGCGGTATTTCCATCTCGCTTCCAAATTGGCGCTTTATAAAAACCGTCTATCTGTGCGTTCTCTTCATCAAGCTCGGCCTGCCACTCAGCGCGGTCTGTGTCAGTTATGATTTCATCTGGCTCAAGTTGATCCTCTATCTGAATCATGAGCGACGGAATATTGACCTCCACTGGCTCCAGAAAAGAAATTTTCTCCAGGGGTTCTTTTTCGGTTTCTTCCGGGTCGTTTTGGACCCAGGTATCTCCGCAGGCAGCCCAATCTCCATCTGCGGTGCGATGCACTTCGTAGGTGGTATATTTGATGTAATTATAGTTTTTCATTCCATCAGAAACAAAGACTAAAAAAGCGTTTTCAGACTCCGAAAACAACGGTGTTCCAACATGAAAATAAGCTTCGAAATCGATGATTTCTGGCGCATAGTTGCCTTCAACAGGATCTAAAATCTCAAACCGCGACTCGTATCGAGGGTTGCGAATTTTGATAATAATTTCATCTTCCGTTTCATCACCCGTTGATTTCACTATTTCTTCCGTGACGGATGGACCAGGAGGGTCATTGCGTTGAAAGAAAATCTTCTTCCCGACAAAGGCAATGATGTCGCTGCCATCGCCGGAAGTCGACGCATCAAATGCCACCTCATCCTGCGCGATACTTGGTTCAAACATGCAGAGTGAGGCAGCAAGGACTGTGAGTAGAAATCGTTTCATAACTCCCCTATAACATAGGTCCCCTAAAATTAGAAATTGCACCTTATGTCCTCACCTCTTTTTACGCCGCTGACCCTCCCGAACGGTGTGACCGTTCAAAACCGTTTGTGCAAAGCCGCGATGGAAGAGAATATGGCCGATGCGGGGCAGGTGCCGGGGCAATCGCTGATTAATCTCTATACGGCGTGGTCAAATGCGGCCTCCTCCGAAAATGGGGCGGCAGATGCCGGGCCCGGCATTGTTTTATCGGGAAATGTCATGGTGGATCCAACGGCGATGACAGGGCCAGGCGGCGTCGTTCTCGAAGCCGGCACGTTGGAAAATGACACCTTGCGCGGAAAATTCGAAACCTGGGCAAAATCCGGCAAGGCGGGCGGATCCAAGTTCGTGATGCAAATCTCCCATCCGGGTCGGCAGGTCTTTGCGGCGATGGGCGTTGAGCCCGTTTCTCCTTCCGCCACAAAAGTGACGCTGGATGGGGCGGCGAATAAAATGTTCGGGCCCGCCCGCGCCTTAACCATAGACGAAATTCGCGGGCTCATCAGGCGCTTCGCAGAAACGGCGCTTTCTGCCCAAGCAGCAGGATTTGACGGCGTTCAGGTGCATAGCGCGCATGGCTATCTCGCCGCGCAATTTCTCTCGCCGCTTACTAATCACCGCGAAGATGCGTGGGGCGGACCACTCGAAAATCGGGCGCGGTTTCTGCTCGAAATTATTCGCGCCATTCGCGCGCGAGTGAATGATAACTTTATTGTCGGCGTCAAATTGAACAGCGCGGATTTCCAAAAAGGCGGGTTTGATATCGCCGACTCCGAACAGGTGGTCGATTGGCTCAATGCCGAAGCCGTTGATTTTGTCGAGATTTCCGGCGGCAGCTATGAAAGCTCTGCGATGATGGGGAATTCGCAAGATGGCCGTGTCGAGAGTTCCACGGAAAAACGCGAACTCTATTTCTTTGATTTTGCAAAGCGCATCTCCGAGACCGCAAATATGCCGGTGATGGTGACGGGCGGGGTGACGAAAAAAACAACGGCGGAGATGGCGCTCAATGAGGCCGGAGTCGATATGGTCGGGATTGGACGGGCCTTTGCCTATAATCCTGAACTGGTCGCGGATTGGCGCGACGATAAATCGGCGGAAATAGAGATCGGACGCGCGGGATGGAAAGATAAAGCGCTGGGGTCTCTCGCGGGCATGGCCATGACCAAGCAGCAGCTTTACCGCCTCGGCGACGGCCTGCCGCTCAAAGGCAAACAAAATGCTCTCTTTGCCTTGATAGGTCAGCAAATGAAAACGGCGAGACTGACCAAGCGGTATAAGGCTTGGCTGGAAGGTAAAAATTAGAATGGGGGCAGACTCGGCCTTCCATCTGGAAACAGATCGCTTGCGGCTCTCGCCGTGGACTGAAGATGACCGAGAGCGCCTCATGACCCTTTATGCGGACCCGCTCGCCAGCCGTGATTTTGGGCGAACTTTACGCCGCGACGAATCCGAGAAAACCTTCGAGAAATATCTGGCCGCCTTCGAGGACCATGGTTTTGCGCGCTGGAAACTCACGCTGAAAGATGGAACCTTTATCGGCACAACAGGAGTCATGCGCGTGATTAATCACCAAGCGCTTGGCACCCATGACGAAATTGGCTGGCGTTTACTTCCCGAATTTTGGGGCAAGGGCTATGCGACAGAAGCCGCGCGCACAGCGCAAGAGGACGCGCAGACGCGGTGTGGCCTGCGGGACATTATCACCTATACGGCACCGGATAATCCGGCGTCGGAAGCGGTTATGAAACGTCTCGGATATATCCGCGCGCCGGAAAGAGATTTTTCAGCGCATTATTCTTCAGTGGCGGGCGTTTGGCATGGCCGTGTCTGGAACGTTCCAAATCCAAAATAAATATCGGCTAAAACTTCGTCCCGCCCTTCATCTGACCGCCGCGCCAGATCATCAATAAGAGCGCGCCCAGCCACACAAGGCAGGCCATATAAAAGAGCAAATTGCCTTCCGCCAAAATGGTAGTGCCGTCCGCGCTCCATTCTGTTGGCGTACTGATGCCCAGCGGGGTAAACAGGTGGAAGACAATCGCGCCGCTCATAATGCCAAAGGCCGTGAGCGCGCCGAGGAACTGGCTGCGCGCGGCATTGCGCGGAGATTTTGCGAGGGTGAAAATCGCGGGCAGCACGAAAACCAGAAGACTTGACGCTAACTCGCCCAAACCAATCAGCCACGGCCCCGCCGGATAGAATAATCCAATACCGGACCAGTCTTTAAGAGTCGTAAAAATATGCTCCGGCGTCGGATGACCCGTAAATTTGAACCGCAAACTATCGACAAAAATGACGGTGATAAAAAGGGCAATTGCCCAGCTCGCATATTTCATGAATTTAGACATTGAGTGACTCCCCGAATTGTATTTTTCCTAGGATTGGCCTTTTTACGGCGGGGAAGTCAAAGGAATTTGGAACATATTGGGCATGGCGCGCGTTGTTTTAGCGCAACTCAATTATTTGGAGAGATTAATGACAGACCTCGGAGACTTTAAAGCCAATCCGCAAAAACACCTTTTGGAACAGCTATCAGATGCACGCTGCGTGATGCTGGGTTCGACTGTTCCGACGCAACACATGCAGCCGATGTCGCCGCAATTAGATGATGATTTGATTGAAAACCATCCCGGGACGATTTATTTCTATTCCGACAGACTGTCAGACTTGGGCCGCGCCGTTTTGGAAGATCCGGGCACTGTCATGATGACCTATATGACGAAGGATTACCAAGCCTGCGTCAGCGGATATTTATCGCCCGTAACCGAAGCCGGTTTGGTGGATAGATTTTGGAATCCGGTCGTGTCCAGTTGGTATCCCGGCGGCAAAGCGGACGAGAAAATGTTGATGCTTAAATTCGAAATGAAAGACGCTGCGCTCTGGGCGAGCTCCGGCAATCCGATTAAGTTCCTCTATGAGACGGCGAAGGCAAATGTGACGGATACAACGCCAAATGTTGGCGAACGCGCGCATATTACGGTCGCCTAAGAAAACGACGGGCGAGCAAGTCCTAAATCTTGCTCGTCACCGCAATGGCCGCGCGGCATCCTGCTTGGATAATGGCTGATAGGCCGCGGTAGAACGGGGCGTCTTGAGCGCCGCCTTCTATGGCGGTGTCGCGGTGGTGCAGCTCGTCTTCGCGGAATTCGCGAAACGTCGCGGCGAGTTCAGGCTCTTCCGCCTCGCACGCCTCGGCTTGTTCGGCATAATGCTGCTCGATCACCGTTTCTACGGCTTCGGTGCAGGCATGCGCCGCTTTCTCGCCCATCAGGGCCGTGACAACGCCAAGGCCATATCCCGCGACATTCCAGATCGGAGTCATCGCTGTCGGGCGAACGTTACGTTCGATCAGCAGCGCGTCAAAGGCGTCCAAGTGCTTTTGCTCCTCGGCCTCCATTTCTGCGAGCGTATCGGCCATGCCGCGCGTTTTGGCGCTGCGCCGAAAGACCGCCTGCTGGCCGCGATAAATCGCGACGGCGCCATATTCGCCAGCATGATCAATGCGCAGCATTTCAGCAATTCTCGGATTAGTTTTTGTCATCGCGCTTAGCCTTGTTTGCTGCACAGCTCATCTCTCGCGAGATGTAGCGATCCAGACCGCGCCAATCAAGGAGAGTGCGGCATTCCATCCCGCCATTGACAAGCCGAGGAAATGCCAGACCGCTTCGGAGCAAGCCGGCGGCTTGATGGATTTATCAAGAAAGCAAAGCGGATCATCCGCCGGACATTCCGGCAGAGTGAGCGAGCCGCCCGCCGTGCAGGTCGCAGGCGCTTCCAGCCAGCCAAATTCCACGCCGACGTGCCAGGCCGCATATCCGAAACTCACGAGTAGCGCGAGAACAAGCGCCCAGCGCAATATCTCCGCCGCTTCGACACCGACGGCGCGCAAGATAAGCCAGAGCGCGGCAATCCCCAGCACGGCCTTGTGCGCATGGCGCTGCCAATAGCACATGGTGCAGGGGAGGTAGCCAAACCCATATTGAAAAATCCAAGCCCCGCCCAGAAGCCCGCCCGAAAGGCCTAAAGCGACCCAAGGCGCCGCGCGTTTTGAATGAAACGTTTTAAAAATCATGGAGGCCCTATACGGCGGGGGCGGCAAGCTGTCACCTAACATGAATGCAAGCTAAAACGCTCGTGACAGAAGACTTATTAAGACTCGACTTTTATCCCCAGTTTGTTAACGTTAAATCAAGGCGCGCGACCTTATACTCGTCGGTGGGATGCTAGAACGAAATTCAACACCAGTCCGGTCTCCGGAAAATCTTGGTGCTCGCCTTATGGCGCGGCGCGAAAGTTTTGGCCTGTCCGTGTCTGATATGTCGGAAACGACGAACATCCGCCCCGAATTTATCACAGCGATTGAGCGCCTCGACCAAGCCTCTCTACCCGCCATCGGCTATACGCTCGGCTATGTCCGCACCTATGCGAAAGCGCTGGGACTGGACGCTGATATGGCCGTTAAGCATTTCAAAGCGGATACGGCCCTGTCGCAAATGCCGCTGCGCGATGCGCCCCATGTTATTTTCCGCCGTCATTGGCGACTGCCGCGCGGCTTTGTCTCCGCCCTGACCGTGGTCAGCGCGACGGCCGCGATAGGCCTCTGGTACGGCTCGCAATCCGTTGCGATTGCAACGCCGCAGCCGCTCATCGACATCGCTCCGCAATATACCGCGCTCGCCCCTGCCATGCCGGCGATGCAAGAGGGCCTCTATACTTTGCGCGCCACCTCGCCGAGCTGGATCCAAATCCGCGACGCGCAGGGCAGTGTTGAGGTCAACCGCATTTTCGTCACGGGCGAAACTTGGCAAGGCGAAACACAGGCGGGCTATTCCGTCTCTGTCCGCGACGCGGGCGCCGTGCAGCTGTATTCCGGCGAGACGCTTATCGGCTCGCTCGGCGCGCCGGGCGTTCCGGTCCAAGGCCTGACCTTGTCTCTGAATGTAAAGGCGGCGGACTTGCAAACGGCGAACCTACCGAGCTCAGAAAGACCGTAATCCCGTCTTCCCGTCGCCGCATTGGCAAGCTATAGCCGCCCCATGAGCCGCCAAGAAAACCAAAAAAGCCCCAAAGACATCAATTCCATCCGCCCTTGGCGCACGATTGAGCGCCGCGCCTCCCGCAAAATCAAAGTCGGCGATATCGAGGTCGGCGGCGACGCCCCCATCGCCGTGCAATCCATGACCAATACGCTGACCCATGACGTCGAGGCGACAGTCGGCCAAGTCCTCGCCCTGCAAGAGGCCGGCGCAGATATCGTCCGCGTCTCCGTCCCCGACCCCGACAGCAGCGC
>ENA-ORXR01000424-ORXR01000424.1-marine-metagenome-genome-assembly--contig:-NODE-424-length-58336-cov-4.913473_pt1 | contig 58336 bp, 43 predicted proteins | sample MGYA00237866_ERZ511479 | MGnify/ENA metagenome assembly ERZ511479 | reverse complement strand
ATGCCCATCAGCCGCATAAATTGTCCTATCTTTATCTACAATGATGTCATGCCTACCGAAGCTTGGTTGATACAAGGTATCTCCCGCATCGTTATAAACTGCAAACTCTGCCAAGTGAAATCGACGCAACTTTCCAGTCTCTAACTTTAAGACCATTATGTCGCCTCCAAAATTTCGATAGTATAATTTACCTTCATGAATATTATGGACGCCATATCTACTTCCAACAGATTCGCGGTCTTCTTTGACTTGATCATCAAACTCATGACTCCACTTTTGTTGACCATTCGACTTATTAAAAGCAACAATTCGCTCATTATGACCTACCATGACTATCATATTTTCATATGATATCAATTCAAGATTATAAGAACCTAATACTACTTTATTTTCTTCTGCTGATAGATCTGCCTTCCAATTTAGGAACCCAGTTTCTGCATCTACTGAATATAAATAATTGTCGCTATGTAAGTAAACTGATCCATTATCATATATTAAATCACCTACTTGAAATGATGATTCATCAATAATTTCCCATTCTACTTCATTACTGGTTAAGTTGACTGCACTTAGCGTTCCATACACGTCTATTAAACCACAAGATATACTATTAACAGCAACTACCAGCTTATCGCCATTGGACTTCTTATGAAAGACCAGCTCACGATAGCTTGGGGTGCATTCTTTATAATCCTCTGGTACTCTCCTTCCAAATCTTTCCCAGCCAGTTTCTGATAAATCATCAAGTGGACTTCGAATTATTTCCGTAAATTCTGGCATAACATCAGGAGACTGTGTCAGTTGGCTATACAAATAGCCGTCATCTATCGCAAGATTCCTTCTCAGGTACTCTCTATGTTCAGGCCATAAATATCCTACTTCTATGTCGCCATTGTTTAAGTTCATCTTACGTAAGCTTCCAGTTTTTACATAATATAGATAGTCGCCCTCTACACGAGGTATTTCGGAATGCCAGTGGTTATTTGTAATTCCTCTGTTATCCCATACTATGTCAAAATTCACTAATACTGGTAGTGGTTGTTTCTGGTACAGTATTACAAATATCACTTGGCTTAAACGGCAGGCAATTAGGTGAATTATATGTCTCTATATCTCCGTCACCATCTGGAATATTAGGATCACCCTGGTTCGGATCATAACAAATACAATATGATGGATTTGTATTGGTCGTTACTTCAACTCCTCTCGCACCGGTCAGTAAATCCCAATATTCTGAAGAATTTTTCCACCATGTTACACCCAATTCCCATGCTTCCATTCTATCCCTCCACTTATTTCTTTCTATTGTTCCAAATATAATACAGAAAGGGTTTATTTGGCAATGCCATAAATTTAGTTGTTTCTTCACGTTCATACTGGCTTTTAGAAAGCTTGGCCTAAGCAATCATAATAGAATATTTTAGAATATAACAAGAATGGAAAATAGATAGAATCTTGTGGTAAGACAAGATGGAAGGCTGGTTGACTCTTGCTAGAAAGACAATTTGCATTAATTGATGCACGTGCGCAATACAAGTAGAGCCTATAACTTTCTAGATTAATAATGAGAATTTTAGAGTAGGTTGCCTATCAATACTATGATGATAATTTCATATTAAAAACATAATGTTTTGTGTCTGAACCGTTCGAAGTTTTTTTTGATTGTATTCCATGTTGTTCTGTGGTGAGCGGATAAGGCGCGCGTGGTTAGTGGGCAGATCGGCGCGGAATCGCAGAGACACAAGATCTTACATTTTTACCTTACCACGGTGCGTTTTTCATTTTGCATAATGCAGGATTTATTTTTTTCTCGGGCTAGGGGGAGAAGTGATATGAGGTGTAGCAAATGCCTTATGAAGGAATGGCTGGAGGTGGATGAGCGGCAGAGCGAATACGACTCCAGCCATATCCTGAATAGGCATCTGCTGCATCGAATACAAACGGATCACCCGACCGCGATGTGAGGTGGGTGGAAATGAAAGGAGGCCCTCACATCGTGGGAGCCTCCTCATTATAATTATTATATTTCTAAAAAATTATCGATCTATGATTCTGCAGCCGCTGCTTTTTCTTGTGCTTCTAGGAACTCGTTGACCCACTTAATGGTAAGTGACTTCGGACGCTCTAATGGCATACCGAGGGCACGTGACCAGCACATACTCGCTAGTACACCCATCGCACGCGACACACCAAAAAGAACGGTGTAAAAGCTGTATTCCTTCATACCATAGTGAACCAATAGGGCACCAGAATGAGAATCAACATTCGGCCAAGGATTTTTAACTTTACCAAGGTCTCCGAGGATACCAGGTACGACGTCAAATATTTTCCAGACGATATTGACAATGTCATCGTCTTTGATATACTCTTCTGCGAAAACTTTTTGTGCGGTAAATCTAGGGTCAGGCTGACGTAATACTGCATGTCCGTAACCTGGGATAACTTTTCCTGCAGCAAGTGTGCTGTGGACATAATCTGCAATCTGCTCTTTGGTCGGCTTGGTAGTTCCTAATGCATCTACCATCTTGAAAATCCACTTGATCACTTCCTGATTAGCTAAGCCGTGTAATGGTCCAGCCAATGCACTCATACCACCCGCTAATGAAAAGTATGCGTCACTCAAAGTAGAACCTACTAGGTGTGTTGCGTGTGCCGAGGCATTGCCACCTTCGTGATCCGCGTGAATAGTTAGGTACAATCTCATCAAAGACTTGAAGTCAGGATTGTCAGATATACCGAGCATGTGCGCAAAGTTCGCTGCCCAGTCTAATGAAAGATCAGGGGTGATGTGCTCGTCGTTGTGATATGTACGTCTATATATGTATGCTGCTACACGAGGTAGTCTTGCGATCAGGTTCATAGCGTCCTCATAAGTAGGATCCCAATATTCGGACTTGCTCATACCGTCGCTGTATCTACGAGAGAAACAACTGTCGGTACCCATAGCGATGATGGCAGCTGTGAACTGGGTCATCGGGTGAGTAGTCACTGGAAATGCATCCAAAACGGTAAACACATGCTTGGGTACATTGCTACGCTGCTTCCACTGCTTGGATAACCAAGCCACTTCGCTGTCGGTAGGAATCTCGCCTACGAGCATCAACCAAAATAATCCTTCCGGTAATGGCTCGTTGCCACCTGCTACCTTAGGTAATTTTTCCTTAAGCTCTGGAATAGAGTATCCTCTAAAACGAATGCCTTCTACTGGATCCAACTGAGATGTTTCCCAAATCATACTCTTGACCCCACGCATACCACCAAAAACTTGCTTGAGGGTAACTTCGTCAACTTTTAGGCCGCCTGATTCTTTCAGTTTTGCCTTTGTCTCAATAGCTAATGCCAATGCTTTCTCGCGAAATTTGTTCTTTAGCGGGTCTAAATTTTGTGTGTGTCCGTGCTCGTTTAATTCCATATTGTTATTACCGTTCTTAATTTTTTTTATTCAACTATAAAATTATACATTTTAGACGAAATAAAATAAGGGAAGTGTGTAAACCCTTGAATTTTACCGTCATTGAGTTGTCTTTGTAGTAATTAGTTTGCTGGCATTTGTTGCTTAAGCACCTTTATCGCCTCATTATTATTCGCTACTATTAGTATATTGTTGCCTTTAGCCCCTTTTATAAGCTGCATGTCCTTTACGTCTCCTGGTAAGTAAACACCAGATTTTGACATCTGTTCAGCTATCGGTTGACCGTGATTATCAAAGTCTAATAGAAGCCCTACGCCTGCATCATTACGCGGTGTTTCCACTTCTGAGGCAAAGAGATTACCAGCAAGTAATACTTCTGTCTGCTTATCCTGATCGAAGTCTTCCATTATAACAGCATTGATATTGCTAATCTGTGCTTCATTAGGTAGTGCCTCTATGGTAAATTTGCCTTTGTTATTACGGAGAATAGCATTGCTGAAATAGCTAGCTTTTCTGTGATAGGCCTTTTCTAGTGCGGCACCATAAACTTGCTTGAGATCTGCGGATCCGAAATCATGGTAGGTAGGAAATTTTTCCTTGATAAAAGGCATCTGCTCGGAGCTGCATTCTCTACCACGGAGCGGGTAACAAACACCTGCATTATAGTACCCTAGGACGATATCTTGACTTCCTGATTCGTCAAAGTCATATAGGTAAATGTGGAAGGGCTCTTTTTCGGTAGCCTTGTATTTGTAATTGTTACCTAAATTGCCGGCTATAAAATCGATGTCGCCATCTTGATCGATATCACCTGCGGACAGTGCGCTCCACCAGCCCTGTTTATTTTCTAAATCCGACTGCGCGGCGAGGGTAAATTTATTGCCTTCGTTGATTAGACAGCGAATCGGCTCCCATTCTCCACCGATCATAAGATCGAGGTCTCCGTCCTGATCGAAATCGCTGGCAACTGCTGTGGTCACGATACCTAAATCATCAAGGGGTGCAGCAAACTTACCTGCTACTAATGAACCTCCCTCGGAAAGCAAAATAAAGCTTGCAGAAGGTTTCGGATACATCTTCGGCACCATGCGTCCTCCGACAAAGAGATCCGTTTTTCCATCTTTATTAAAATCTCCTTTTACTACACAAGATCCACTACTGTTGGGGACAGAGATATTTTTCTTCGTAAATTTTCCTTTTCCGTTATTGATGTATAGCCGGTCTTGATAAACAGGATCATTGGCGGCAAACTCATTTCCTCCACTAACTACATAAAGATCCAAATCACCGTCTTGGTCTACATCGATAAATTGACTATCCATGTCTTCATGCTTTTTGTCATTAACGAAAGCAGCAATATTTTTTGCCTTGAATACTTCATCATTATTCTGCAGATAGAGTTGACCAGATTGCCCAGATGCTCCACCGATATAAAAATCTTCTAGTCCATCTCCATTGACATCCCCCTTAGAGATAAATGGACCAAACTGAGAATTTTTATGTGGAAGCAATAGCTCATCGATAAAGTCATTGTGCTCGTTTTCTTGGTGTACAAAGTTGGGCTCTAATACTCCAGTAATTGTTTCGAAAATAGGGGTGACTCTAGTTTCCACAAATGGTGTGCGTTGAGCTTTTGTCTTATCTATATTTAGTACTTGGTTTACCTTAACATTCTCCACAAACTGAGTGATGCCATCTGACCAAGTTACTTCTATGCGATCTACTTGATCGACCTGCCCTAGCCCAAAATGTAGGGTGTGATCGCAGACAGATTGGAAGCCACGCGTTGGGCTTAGCTCCTGATATTGTATCCCTTCTGAGGTGTAGATTTTGACTTTTGCATTCCAGCAAAAGGAAGGTAAATAGCGCTCACCTGCCGTAAGCTTGATTTGTAAATAATTGTTTCCTGAGGCATTATTGCGATATACAAAAGCAGGGTCATCAATATTGTTAACCACTAAATCTAAATCACCATCTAAGTCTAAATCTGCATAAGCTGCACCATTGGAAAAAGAATTGATATCCATACCCCATTCCTCCGTTTTTGCCTCGAATTTTAGAGCACCTTTATTTTTATAAATTTGATTTTTTAGTTTATAAGAAGGTGGCTTATTCAGCCATTGTTGTTTTATTTGATTTGGTGGATTGTTGTTATATTTCACCTTCATAGCTGCAAATTCCTTTGAAAAGTCATTGTCCATTGCATTTCGCTTATAGCCATTAGAAACGAATAGATCTTTGTATCCATCATTGTCATAATCTGCCAATAAGGTTGCCCAACTCCAGTCAGTCTTATGAACCCCTGCTAGCTTAGCAATTTCGCTAAATTTACCATCACCTTGGTTGAGCTGAAGTGCGTTAAACATATATTGGTATTGATGACCATACTTATCATGCAAATCCCAAAAAAGGTTGGTATTCATGGATGGCATAAGTGTCTTGGATCGAAGATTGTCTGCTGGAGCCATATCTACCACATGAATATCCACAAGACCATCGTTATTTATATCGGCAATATCACATCCCATACTGTAGTAAGAAATATGCCCTGTCCGAGTTTTTATTTCATCTTTAAAAGTACCGTTTTGCTGATTGATATACATAGCGTCAGGTCTAGAAAAATCGTTTGCTACATATAGGTCGGTCCAGCCATCGTGGTTGATATCACTGGCTACTACTCCAAGACCAAAACCATACTTATTTAAACCTACTTCTTCAGTTACCTTGAGAAATTTTCCACCTTCATTTTTATAGAAGTTACCTGAATGCTGGGCTTGAAAACCGGGTTGATTCATCATACCTTCAAGTGTATATATATTTTCTGCAAAGCGTACTGAGTGATTCATTACATAAAGGTCTAGGTCTCTATCTTGATCAAAATCAAAGAAAACAGCTTGCGTTGAGTGTCCTTCATCATCGATGCCGTATTTACTGCCCATTTCAGTAAAGGTTAAGTTCTTATTGTTGATATATAGTAGATTCTTCAGACCAATTGGCTTTGGGAATAAGCCAGATTTGCAAATGTAGATATCCATATAACCGTCATTATTTACATCTGCAATAGTGACACCTGTAGACCATGAGTTTTTGATGCCATGTCCGAAGCCATCTACTCCTGCAGTTTGTGTAATATCCTCAAATTTGAGATTGCCCTTATTATGGTACAGTTTATCGGAGCCCATATTGGCCGTAAAGTATACATCGGGTAATCCATCATTATCAAAGTCAGCAATCGCTACCCCTCCACCATTAAAATAATAGTGGTAAGAAAAAATATTACGATTGACGTCTTGTTTATTTTCATTGACAAAGTCAATACCTGTATCTTTTGCATCTAAGAGCGTAAAGAGTGGTCCATTAAATGTTCCGGCTGATTTATCAGCAACATTACCACTGGGCTCACCACATGAGATAACTACAAAAATGGCTATCAGGCAAATAAAATAATTTTTCATATGAATTATAAATTCTATAATTTTAAATCGGTTGAGATTCTGCTAAAATCCGTGTGCAAATTTGACTTCTAATAAAAACGTGATGCTATAAAACAATGGCTAGATATTAAATTTTCCTAAATTTGATTTATGATATAACATATGATATAAATACGTTTTATTTAAAACTTAGATGCTCAATTGCATTTTTTCTTAAAGGGTTAAGATACATACATTTATGCTAATTGTACAGGAGATACTTGTAAGCGATGACGTGATAGAGAAGCATTTTCTATGCAATCTGAACGCTTGCAAAGGTGCTTGTTGTTGGGAAGGAGACTGGGGTGCTCCTTTAGAGGAGGCAGAGAAGGAAATCTTGGACAAAATATATCCTAAAGTCAAACCTTATCTTACGGATGAGGGAATAGCAGTGATAGAAAAGGATGGAACCCATGTGTACAATGAGGAGCCGAAAGAATATGGCACTCCGCTGGTCAATAACAGTGCCTGTGCATTCATGACTAGAGATTCTATAGGGATAGCGCATTGTGGAATAGAGCAAGCGTATAATGATGGCGCTATAGATTTTAAAAAGCCCATATCCTGTCATCTTTACCCTGTACGAACGAGCAAGGATGAACATGTAGGTTTTGAGGCGATGAACTACGACAAGTGGGATATTTGTAGTGCCGCTTGCGATCTTGGTGAAAAGGAGCAACTACCTGTATATATCTTCGTACAAGATGCTATAAAGCGGAAGTACGGTGAAGCATTTTACGATGAACTTCATGCGGCTGCCTTACATTTAGGATAGCATATCAAGGGAATACGCAACTCATTGGTTTGAATTTAATAGCTAAAAGTTGTACCTTCGCACACATTTTTCGAATTTAGCATAATTTAATAAACCCAGTAAATAATGGCTTTAATTAGTAGTATTAGAAATCGTAGTTGGATATTGATCGTATTTATAGGTATAGGTTTGGCATCCTTTATCATGATGGATATGTTTGGTAGTAGTACTAGTGCATTTGGTAATAGACCTACCAATACGCTTGGCACCGTTAACGGACAAGAAATTGACTACAACAAAGTAAAGAGAACGGAGGAAGTATTTTACCGTGGTGCTACGGGCTCTACATATGGACTCAAGGATTTAATTTGGAATTACTACTTAGAGAAAAGTATTTTAAAAGAAGAAGGTGATGCATTAGGTCTAAGTGTTGGAACAGAAGAGACAAACGATCTTATGTTTGGTAGCAATTTAAGTCCAGTAGTGCAGCAGGTTTTCAGAAACCCACAGACTGGCCAAGTGGACATGGCTTCTCTTACTGATATTAAAAACAAAATGGCTACAGATCGTTCGCAAATCAATACGCCTTACATGGAGGAGTTAGTAGATCAGGTGCAGAAAAGTAGGCTTCAAGATAAATATACCGCGATGGTGGCTCAGGGTCTGTATACACCTAACTGGATGGCTGAATTTTTTGCTACGGAAAACAATACTAATTTAGATTTCAACTACGTAAAAATTCCCTTTAGTGATGTTGAAGATAGCGCGGTAAGTATTACTGATGCAGATTACAATACATTCCTAACTGATAATAAGGCTAAGTATAATTCAAAGGAAGAGACGCGTAAGATCAGCTATGTTGCTTTTGACGTTTTTCCTTCTGCTGCGGATTCTACTAAATACTACAATGAGTTGGATACCAGAATAAATGCATTTAGAAATGCCCCTAGTGACTCTACATATGTAGTCCAAAATGGTGGAAATATGGCTAGTAATTACGTAAAGAGAAGTTCTTTGTCTCCTGAAATCCAAGACAATATGCTTTCTATGCCTATAGGATCAGTAGTAGGTCCATACTTGGAAGGTACAGCTTACAAGTTGGCTAAAGTTTCAGATCGTAAGATGATTGCTGATTCTGTAAATGCACAACATATCCTGATAAGAGCGAATCCAAATGATCCTACATCATTTGCCAATGCTTTTACGAGAATCGATAGTGTGAAGACTGCTCTAGAAAATGGTGCTAAATTTGATAATCTCGCCGCTCAAATAAGTGACGACTCCTCTAATGCAGATAAGGGAGGGGATCTTGGATGGTTTGCACAAGGAACAATGGTGAAGCCGTTTAATGACTTAGTTTTTTACTCTGCCGAAAAGGGTTCTGTAAATACAGTACTAACACAGTTTGGTGTTCACTTGGTAAAATTAAATGATAAGAAATTTATAGGTAATGAAGAGAGTGTAAGGGTAGCATACTTGACACGTTCTATAACTCCTAGTGATGCTACTCAAAAAGAAACACGTGAGGTAGTGCAAGAGTTTGTAAATGATAATGATAATGCAGAATCTCTAAATACTCTAGTGGCAAGTAATCCTGCTCTAAACATCAAGACTACAACTAGCCTAAAGCGCAACGATTACATCATACCTGCATTGGGTCAAGATCCTTCTTCAAGAGAAATGATCAGATGGGCATTTGAGGATGGTACGGATGTGAACGATTTATCTCCCGATTTTTATATATATAGGTATAGTAATCCTGCAACTTATGAAAATTATGATTCTAAGTATGTGGTAGCTGCATTGGCAAGTATACAGCCAGCAGGTATGCCATCATTAGAAAACATCAGAACTGATATAGCTCCATTAGTATTAAATAAGAAGAAGGCTTCTTATATAGCTACCTCTATTGCTGGAAAAGGAATAGATGCAGTAGCAGCCCAATATGGTACTTCAGTATCTAACCTGGAAGGAATAAATGCTAGCTCTACTACAGTACGTGAATTAGGAAACGAACCAAAAGTTCTGGCTGCATTAATGAATCTTGAGCCTAATCAATCATCCGCTCCAATACAGGGAGAGAACGGTGTGTACGTTGTACAACTATTGGAGAAAACAAATACTAGTGCTGGAGCAGATTTGGCAAATACCAAAAGACTACAGTCTACTAGGCTAAAAACAATAGCAAGGGCAGAATTAATGGAATCGCTCAAAGAAAGTGCAGAAGTTACCGATAATAGATTTAAATTATACTAGTCCAATAGTTTATATATAATAACTTTTTTTGGCACAATATTTACTCTCATAAGTTATACTTAGAATAGCTAAGTGAAGGGTAGATACATTGTGCTGAAGTAAAATTATTCAGTATATTGAGATAAAGAAACCTACCAAACAAACCAATAATTTCTTTTATTAAAAATATTACTAAATTTTAAAACTATTAATCCATGAATATAGCTGTAGTTGGAACAGGATATGTAGGATTGGTAACTGGTACTTGTTTCGCTGAAACTGGAAATCATGTTACTTGTGTCGACATTGATCAAGCTAAAGTTGAGAAAATGAAGAATGGCATCGTGCCTATTTTCGAGCCAGGCTTAGAATTACTTTTCGAGAGAAACGCAAAACAAGGTAGATTACATTTTACAACTGATTTAGAATCGGCAATAAAGGATGCGGAGATTGTATTTCTAGCGTTACCGACGCCTCCGGGTGAAGATGGATCAGCAGACTTGTCTTATATCATGGGTGTCGCGAGAGATCTTTCCTTCATTATCAAGGATTATAAAGTTATTATTGATAAGAGTACGGTACCAGTTGGTACTTCGGAAATGGTTCATGCTGAACTTGCCAAGAATCTTAAAGAAGATTTATTTGATGTTGTATCAAATCCTGAATTCTTAAGAGAAGGGGTAGCTGTAAATGATTTCATGAAGCCTGATAGAGTGGTGATTGGTACTTCTTCTGCAAAAGCTAAGGCAGCTATGCAGCAGTTATATGATCCATTTGTAAGACAAGGTAATCCGATCATCTTTATGGATGAACGCTCTGCAGAAATGACAAAATATGCTGCTAACTCTTACCTAGCAACAAGAATATCATATATGAATGAGATCGCAAACTTATGTGAAGCGGTTTCTGCCAATGTAGATATGGTACGAATGGGTATGGGTAGCGATAGCAGAATCGGAAAGCGATTTTTATTTCCTGGTGTAGGATATGGAGGTAGCTGTTTTCCAAAAGATGTACAAGCTCTAGCAAAAACTGCTGGTGAATATAATTACGATTTCAAAATATTGAAGTCTGTAATGGAAGTAAACAAGAAGCAAAAGACGATTCTTTCACAAAAGATTATCAGCTATTTTGGTGGTGATTTAAGTGGTAAGACTATCGCAATCTGGGGGCTTGCATTCAAGCCAAATACGGATGATATTAGAGAAGCACCAGCGCTTTACATCATGAATGAATTGATCGAAGCGGGCGCTACTATCAAGGCGTTTGATCCTGAAGCTATGGAAAATATCAAAGAAATGTACGGTGATAAGATCCAGTATGCGGACAGCCAGTATGATGCTTTAGAAGGTGCAGATGCTTTGGCTATCATTACAGAATGGAGCGTATTTAGAACACCTGACTTTGAGAAGGTAGTTAATGCGCTTGGTAATCGTGCTATATTTGATGGTCGTAATTTATATGATCTACATAAGATGACTAGTTTAGATATTCATTATGAATCTATCGGAAGAAGTCCTATCTTGATGCGAGCGTATAGCGCTTAAAATTCATACCACACACCATTATAAAACTTTGGTTAAGGCCTATCTTGTTCAGCAAGGTGGGCTTTTACTTTTGTATGCGACCTAATAATTTATGCAGCGGCGCAGCTTTTCGAGATGAGATCAACTACCATCTATTGATATATAAGATTTGGGTATGCCCCTATATCGGCCTTGTATCTCCTACCGTCGATACAAAGCTGATATAGGGTCGCGCTATGCAGGACTTCACTACGTTACGGTATATGGATTGCCCAGAAGAAAAAGGGCAATCCATACACTGCTCGCATACTCGCATCCTTCCTATCGCTCATACATAAGCAAAAATTTAATTCTATGATGCAGCGTTTTTATAATTAGAAGGATTATGGTAGGGAGGCCTGTAATTTATTAATTAACGAGACGTAATAAAAAATTAATATATGAAAAATTTGAGCTTATTGGGAATACTGCTTTTAGTGTTCTTTTCTTGCAGAAATGATATTGAGGATGATGGTTCAATAACTGTGATGGAAACTCCTCCAGTAATCATAGATAATTATGACCCGAATTCAGAAATAGTAGAAGGTACCATATATGGTAAAGTATATGATGAAAATGAAAATCCAATCGCAGACGCTAGCATAAAATATGATGGAAAAACATATAAGTCTGATGGAGAAGGAAGATTCTTTATCGAAAATGAAGCTCTAGATCGCCAAGGAACATTTTTTACAGTTGAGGCAGAGGGTTACTTCAAGGGGTCAAGAAGAATATACCCAAAAGATGGCGCTGTAAATTATGCTTATGTGCAATTGCTTGAGATAAATAATATCGGCACCTTCAATTCAGCAGATGGTGGTAATATGTTAGGCGATGATGGGATCAGTATATCCTTCACACCTAATAGTATATCCTCTGCAACTGGTGACCTATACAATGGTCCAGTCACCGTAGCAGCTAAATGGCTTGACCCTACTGCATCAAATCTGGGAGAAATCATGCCAGGTAGTTTACTAGGTTTGAATTCTAGAGTAGAAGAAGTGAGTCTGGTTACTTTCGGTATGATGGCAGTAGAACTATTCGATGAAAACGGCAATAAAGTAAACATAGCTGTAGGTAATACGGCTACGCTTTCATTCCCTGTTCCACAAGAACTCTTAGACGACGCACCTACAGAAATTCCGCTTTGGTCTTTTGAAGATGAGCAGTACGGAATATGGGCGGAAGAAGGAGTAGCAACACTACAAGGAGATAAGTATGTAGGTCAAGTGAGTCACTTCTCTTTTTGGAACTGCGACGCTCCGTTCCCATTAGTCTATATCGAAGGGCAACTAGTGACGGCAGATGGTGCTCCGCTTAGCAATGTAAACATTGGAATATATCCAGATGGTGGAGAAACTGGCGCATTTGGTATTACAGATAATGAAGGATTTTTTGCTGGAAAAATGCCTAAAGGACAGGATTTAATATTAAAGGTAGGTTACATAGATGAAGACTGTCTATTTAGCTCTATCAATTTAGGTTCTTTTGATGCAGATACTAATGTGGGGGAGGCAAAACTACAGGAAACAGGGTCTGATTTTGAAATCTCAGGATCTGTAGTGGACTGTGATAATAATCCTATCACCAATGCACTGATTAAACTTACAGTAGGCAATATCAAAACAGAATATTTACTACACGATGATAATACGTTTAGTACCTCTTTGTTAAATTGTGATAACGCAGCTGAGCTTACAATAACGGTGATAGATTTAGAAAATTTTACCGAAGGTGCACCTACGACAGTAGCTATAACCCCAAATGTAGATTTTGGTGAATTACAAGCATGTGGAGTTCAATTAACAGAATTTTTCACTTTAAATGTAGATGGCCAGACGTCAAGTGAATTTACTGATTTGGTAGCATCTTTTGAATCTCCAGCAAATACGGACTATTTATTTGTGAACATTGGGCTAGATACATTAAGTAATGATAAGTTTATATTTAATTTAGAAATGGCCACTGGAGGAGTAGGAACGTATACAAAGGATGACATATATAGTTTAGTAGTTAATATAAGTGAACCTGAATTTAATGTGGATGCTAGAATGTATTGCAATACCATTCAAGGCAATTGCGCAGAATTATCCTCTTTAGAATTTATTATCACGGAGAATGGCGGAATAAACGGATATCTTGGAGGTAACTTCAATGGTGTAGCCATATTTACAGATAATGTTGATGAAAATATTATGAATTCGTATCCTCTTAGTGGAGAATTTAGAGTACCAATAAGATAATTTGAAAAAGAGATCTGAAATAGAATTAATAGAAGGGTGCAAAGCACAGGATCAACTCTTGCAAAAGGAGTTGGTCTTATGCTATTCACCTATGTTGATGACGGTCAGCATGCGCTACACAGATAGTTATCCTGCGGCTCAAGATGTCCTACAAGATAGCTTGGTAAAAATTCTAAAATTTATTCCACAGTATGAGAATACTGGTTCTTTCAGAGCTTGGATGAAACGTATAGTGATTAATACTGCTCTAAAGAGCAAATCCCGTAAGCGTTTTCAATTTGAAGATGTCGGACTTGATCACATCCATGAACAACAAATAGCACCCAATGTCTACGCTCACTTGAATGCTGTAGAGTTAATGAATTTAATTAATTCTCTTCCAGCTGGGTATCGTGAGATATTTAATCTTTTTGCTATAGAAGGCTACAGTCATAACGAAATTGGAGACTTGCTAAATATTACATCCTCTAACTCTCGCTCACAGCTGTCAAGAGCAAGAAAACTGCTACAAACAAAATTACTTAAACTTGAAAAAATGACTGCTTGAAATGACAAATAGCAAATTTGAAAAAGACGTACGAGGTATACTTGACAATCATGAGACGGAGGTTAATACGGATCTATTGTGGAGCAATGTACAAGCGGAACTATACCCGAATAGAAAGAAAAAATTTGCTTGGATATGGTTTGCTACTGCTGGTCTAATCGTTACTGTTTTGATGTCTACCTACCTGTACTACCTTGACAACACTGGAGAATTACAACCTAGTATAGAGTACGTTAACAAGACTGATGTTTCGAATGTAGAAAAAATTAATCGTTCTATATCTGCTAATAGTAGTGCGATTCAGACTAAGAAAAATGTTGTAGAAAATAAGATTGACGATTTAAAGATTCGTAAAAAGACGAAGACTCAATTAAAGAATAGTACCATAAAGAATAAGATTGATAAAAAGTCAAGCATAGCTATTGAAACTAAAAAGGTTCAGCATGTCGGCCTGTCAAACACAAGTCTGCAAAGTAAATATGTATCGATTCAAAAAAAAGATGAAAAGCTAAACCAGAATTTGCCAACTAAATCTAATATAGGAAGTGATGGGATAATCAATAATAGCGCAACTATAAATTCGGATGATAGCCCACAAAACAATAAAGCTATAAAAATAGATACCACTAGTACTAGTCAAGCATTTGAGATCGCTACAAATCCTGCTGAAGTGAACCATGCAGACGAAACTCCAATCATTGACGATAGTAAAGCCGAACAAAAAATAAGAACGATAGAAGAACCTGATGCTGGAGAGACTCCGCCGCCTATATTAAGTAGAAAGCTAAAAAGGGCTTTTCAGGTAGGTCTTGGATTGCGAGCGGGCATTTCAAATTCATTGACGACTTTAGAGACTAGAAGCGATGAGTTTAGCGAATTACGAATACTGCGTAGTCAGTCAGAATCTAATCTAGAAACTGTAGATTTTGCAATTGAATTTTTGCTTAAGCATAAATCGGGTGTTTATATTAGTACAGGAGTCGACTACTTAAGGGCTGCTAGAAAATTAGAGTTTAATAATGAAGTTGTCACTGTTGACACGGTGATGGGCACTACTGTTGTCTATGTTCATCCAATCACTATGGATTCGACTTTTGTAGAAGGGAAAGTCGAACGTGTTACCAATACTTTTGCTAGGAAAGAGATTTACAACAAACTACATCTGCTAAATATTCCCATCAGCATAGGGGCTAGTGTTGATTACGAACAGTGGACTTTTGGTATACAGGGTGGAGTTTTGCTAAACTTACTTTTGAAGAATAAGGGGAAAATTATGGATTCTGAATCTACATTTTATAATCTTAAAAATGATGATGCGAACTGGTTTAGGAATAATCTAGGGGTGAGTTTTCAAGGTGCAGCACTTGTGGGCTATAACTTTACGGATAACTTTCAGCTGACATTTGGTCCTAGCTTTAGAAGCCCAGTCATTATCAGTGAGGACATTAATCCGATTAAGCAATCTCAGGTGGGTCTCGGTTTTCAGGTGAATGCTAGATATTGGTTGGATTAGTTAGATGAACTAGAATGTAGTTATATTTTTTGCGAGAAGGATATGTAAGGGTCGACTGACCCGACTGAAGTGAAACGGAATGTCGGGGATGGAGACGTACCGTAGTGAAACGGAGGTACCGAGGTGAATACCGAGCCTGGAGGAGCCTGACCGTAGTATCATATGCGTGGGGTAGGAGGTAAAGCTTGATGCTGGGGACTCGCCCTAAACAATCTAAAAAACAACTGTCTTAAACATTCCAATCAGAATAGAAATTTGCCCTACCTTTGGAGTTCACATAAACGCTAAAATGGAATCTATTATCCATAAATATTTTACCGATCTAAGTCCAGAACAGGATAAACAATTCGCTGCGCTAGGACCGCTCTATCAGGAGTGGAATGAGAAAATAAATGTAGTCTCGCGTAAAGATATAGAGCATATCTATCTGCATCATATACTGCACTCTCTGGCGATAGCTGCTTTCGTACAGTTTGATCCAGAGGCGAATGTGCTGGACTTAGGCACGGGAGGTGGATTCCCAGGCATACCATTGGCAATACTTTTTCCAGAGACGCAGTTTATGCTAGTGGATGGGACGGGTAAAAAGATCCGAGTAGTACAGGAAATAGCGGATGCCATCGGACTTAAAAACCTGGAAGCAAAACAACAGCGTGCGGAGGAAATAAAAGATCGAAAATTTGATTTCGTGGTAACGCGTGCTGTGGCTAAGACGCCTCAACTGTGGGCTTGGACGGAAAAACTGTATACTTCAGTGCAGCGACATGTGGTGCCCAATGGTCTGATCGCGCTAAAGGGCGGCGATATAGAAGCGGAGATCAAGTCAATGCCTAGAGGCACTTATCACGATCAAGTTGCTATTTCGGATCTGTTTGAAGAAGAATATTTTCTAGAGAAATCTATATTGTATATCCAATGGTGATGGAGTGATGCGCGGCAATTTTGATTCCGCGGTACCATGGAATCAAAATAACGACGTGACTGAGGCATGCAAGGATTGAATCTAGCCTTGCACTCTACATATAAATTATCATTATATATGTAGTGCTTAATGCTGATATTTTTCGCATTTTTGCAGACTATAATTTAGTGAAGATGAGCAAATCGAAAAATGACAATGAGAACATTGATGAAAATGTAGTCTCGTTGAAAGGCATGTATCAGGAGTACTTTCTGGATTATGCCTCCTATGTTATTTTGGAAAGAGCAGTTCCCTCTATAGAAGATGGATTCAAGCCTGTGCAGCGAAGACTTTTGCATGCGCTCAAGCAGATGGATGATGGGCGGTTTCATAAAGTAGCGAACGTGATAGGGCAGACGATGCAGTATCACCCGCATGGTGATCAAGCTATCGGTGGTGCACTTGTCAATCTTGGCCAAAAGGATCTACTCATAGACTGCCAAGGAAACTGGGGAGATTATCGCACGGGAGATAGCGCAGCGGCACCTAGATATATAGAGGCTCGTCTGACTAAGTTTGCGCTAGAGGTTGCTTTCAACGCACAGACTACCGAATGGCAAACTACCTATGACGGTCGTAAAAAGGAGCCAATCAATCTGCCGGTAAAATTTCCAATGGTATTGGCATCAGGTGTAGAAGGTATAGCAGTAGGCTTGTCAACAAAAGTACTGCCGCATAACTTTATAGAGCTAATCAAAGCATCCATCAAAGTCCTTCAAGATAAACCATTTAAAATATATCCCGATTTTCAGACGGGAGGATTTATAGACGTCGCTAATTATAATAAAGGTAAGCGTGGCGGTAAGGTAAAGGTACGCGCCAAGATAGAGCAGAAAGATAAATCGACTTTGGCAATCACGGAACTACCATACGGGGTGACGACGACTTCTATGATTGATAGTATTCTCAAGGCGACAGATCAGGGAAAAATCAAAATTAAAAAGGTAGTAGATAATACGGCTGCAGATGTAGAAATCTTGTTGGAGCTTGCGCCAGGAGTATCTCCAGATATCACGATGGATGCGCTGTATGCATTTTCGAATTGTGAAATATCAATCTCTCCAAATGCCTGTGTCATCGTAGATAATAAACCGCATTTTGTCACGGTCAACGAGCTGCTAAAAATAAGTACGGAAAATACGAAACAACTCCTTAAGCGAGAATTGGAAATTCGTAAAGGGGAACTGGAAGAGAAATTGTTATTCGCTAGTCTAGAAAAAATTTTTATCCAAAAGAGGATTTATCGAGACATTGAGGAGTGTGAAACTTGGGAAGCGGTCTTGAAAGTAATTCGGAAAGGGCTCAAAAAATATGTAAGTACACCAAGTGAAAATGCACCTAAGTCAGATAAGCGCATAAAACTGATGCGGGACATCACTGAAGAAGACATCGTGCGCTTGACGGAGATTCGCATCAAGCGAATTTCTAAGTACAATTCTTTTAAGGCGGATGAACTCATCGCAAAACTGGAAGAGGAACTCAAGCAGGTTTTGTACGATTTGAAGCATCTTACTGCTTATGCCATTGCGTACTTTGAAGAGTTGTTGCGTAAGTATGCTCAGGGTCGCGAAAGAAAAACAGTAATTACTACTTTTGATACTATATCGCGAAAGGCAGTGGTTGCCAATAATGCAAAACTATACGTTGATCGTAAGGAAGGATTTATCGGTTATGGAATAAAAAAGACAGAGTATGTGATGGATTGTGCAGATATCGATGATGTCATTGCATTCACCAAGGACGGTAAGTTCAAGGTAGTACGGATAGGAGAGAAAGTGTTTGTAGGTAAGAATATTTTGCATACGGCAGTGTGGAAAAAGGGGGATGACCGTACTACTTATAATATGGTTTACTCGGATGGTAAAACTGGGAAGTCATACGCAAAGCGATTTAATGTCAAGAGTATCACTCGGGACAAAGAATATGACTTGACCACTGGGAATAAAAATTGTAGGGTGAGTTATTTTACTGCTAATCCAAATGGAGAGTCAGAGCTGGTTGAAGTTTTTCTGACGGCAGGCTGCACTGCACGCAAAAAGAATTTTCCTTTTGACTTTCAAGACATAGCGATCAAAGGGCGTGGCTCTAAAGGCAATACGGTGACTTCATATCCGATCCGCAAGGTGACGCAGTTGGATGTGGGTCAGTCTACCTTAGGCGCTATTCAGATCTGGATGGATCCTGTCAGCGGCAAGATCAATACCGATGAGCGTGGAGATTTTCTTGGCGAGTTTGATACGGGAGATTATATTATTGCACTTTACAAAAATGGTAGTTACGAAATAGCGGAGTTGGATATGAACAAGAAATATGATATCCCAAATCTTTCTGCTGTACAAAAGTTAGCGGACGACACAGTGGTCAATGCAGTATACTACGACGGCGACAAGAAGTGGACGATGGTCAAACGATTTCAGATAGAAACCAATTCGCTCAACACGAAGTATGTCTATATCTCAGAGCATAAAGATTCAAAATTACTCTTTGCTTCTCTGGACGAAAATCCGGTGATCGAATATGAATATAAAGTCAAGAAGCAAGCGGAGACTTATGAGTTGAGCATAGCGGACTTTATTGATGTAAAAGGTTGGAAAGCGTTGGGTAATAAGCTGGAGGATAAGAAAATTTCTAAGGTGCGTCAGATTGAGGCTAATACAGATGGTGAGGATGATAGCGAGGATGGAGATAGCCTTAAAGCGGGTGATACGGTGGAGTGGTAGGATTAATAATGGTGAATAGTAAAGTGTGAACTATGAATTTGCTGAATTGATACTGACGCATCTATAAATTACTTCTTAAATAAAGGGGCTGGAATTTTTTCCAGCCCCTTTATTATTTATACTAGGTACATAAAATTGTCGCAATCCTTATTAAATCCCTCATAATCAATATATTTTAGTTGATTTTCAAAAAAAACCATAATCTACCAAACGTTTATTCAGGCAAGCTCGTCTTGGCTATGATATTAATTTATCGGAAATATTCTAGAATGCCAAACCAAATCACAAAACGAAGAAAAAATGATAGCCAACTATTTAGAGCCTTCGTCTGAACCACATGTGAAAATTTTGAAGCTCAGTCATAATATAATAGAAACAGAGGATGATGCTCTAATTAGGCGTTGCTTGGACGACGACCGATTAGCTCAATCTGCCTTATACAAGAAATGGTACAACAGGGTATTTTCAATTTGCCTGCGCTATGCCAACGATAGAGACCAAGCTAAAAACATTGTCAATGAAACTTTCTTTAAGATTTTTAAAAATCTTGAGAAGCGACAATCTTCTAAGTCATTTGCAGGATGGCTCAAGCGCATAACAATAAACACTTGTATCGATCACGTAAGAGCTCAAACAAAATTTAAGTTTACGAGTGGAGCTGATTTACCTGAGCAAGGAATAGAAAGTGATGTTGTCGCACGCTTAGCCGCCGAGGACATCATTGCGAACTTGCAAAGGGTGACACCTGCTAGTAGAATAGTTTTCTCCCTTTACATCATTGAAGGATACAAACATCAAGGAATTGCGGATCAGTTGAATATTAGTGTTTCCACATCAAGATGGCATCTAATGAATGCTAAAAAGGAGATGAAAGAACTATTGAAGAATTACTAACTAAGACTTAAATTAAAGATAATGAAAAATAAAATAACAGATAAAAATTGGGACATCTTGGGGAGTAAAGTTTCTGAGTATACCCCCGATGAGTTTAGTACCAATGATTGGGAGGCTATGGACAGTATACTAAATGCTAATGCAGCTATCGGACCTCATTTTTTAAAAACTTATATTCCAATTGCGCTATCAGCTTCAATATTGATAGCTGTATTTGTTTTAATAAACACCATATACCGAGATGGAAAACCTACTGAACTTAGTTTAGAAACCACCAATAGAAAAGCTCGGGGTGGTCAACAATATAACAGTACGCCTAATAGAGGTGAGGCGAATGCTACTATGCTAAATATCGAAGATATAGAATCAAATGAACAGTTAGAAAAAGCAAATCTTGAAAATTCCTCAGATAGAAGCATACTCGAAAATAAGATGCGAAGCATAAAAGAAGTTAATAACAAAGCGATACATAAAGTAGCGAATATAAATCTAGAGATAGCGTCATTAAGAAGCTACAATAACAAATATTCGAATAATCTATCTTTTCCAATATCGAAGTCCAAGAAAAGTAATAATGATAACTTTTCTCCGAGTAATCCAATTGCTTTGTCATTAGAACTAGCGGTAGAGAATGAGCAATCTAAAATTGGTGCTAATAGTGAACCAAGTGATCAAGAAACTGGCAGTTCAAATACTACTTCAAGCTCAAACGATAAAGTGAAGGAGATCAAGAATATTCCAGCCTTAGCGTTGAATACACTTGAACTCCAATACGATGATAGATCATTCAGATTCAATGAAATGATAAGTGTAGTTGATGTTGATAAAAGAGTAAAATTTGGTTTGTTGATAGGTCTCAATAATTCTATAACGGACTATACTGCGCTGACAACTTCTCATAAGCCATTTTTTGGAATCTATGCAAAGAAGCGATTATCGAAGAAATGGACTCTACAGCTAGAGATGCATTATAAGACTGTAGATAATTATGATCTAGAGCATCAATTTTCAGTTAGCTATTATGATAATTTGGGTTTCTCAAACTCTACAACAGCCATTCGTGAGTTTAAGAGCTACAAATCAATTGATATTCCACTTACGTTAAAATTTAGAACGTCTAATAAGCTCTCTTTAGTTGGCGGATTGAGGTATAGCGACCTACAACCTTGGTTGAGATATTCCAGACCAGACTTACAGCCTTCCTTTAGTAACTCTTCACCTGATCAAGGGTTTTGGCGGCATGACTTCTGTATTGTTATGGGTGGTGAATATCAACTTTTGCGTCATTGGTCTTTAGCTCTTCGCTGGAATCAAGGAGTAAGAGATATCACTCCTGACAATCTATATAGAGATGCTGAAGGCAACATAGATGATAGCTATCATTTTAATTCAGATATCCAACTAAGTATAAATTATACATTCTAAAGACGACAACAATATTCTAATATGAAATATATATTCTATTTGACAGCCATACTAATTTGTGTTTCTACATCTTCCTGTAAGAAGGATTACGATATTGATGATTTTGAACAAGTCCAGTTAGAAGGCGAACTTAGCATACCTAATTTTTACTACCGAGGAATAATAGAAGATCTTGTCAAGAATGAGGAAATTATTTTAAATAGGGAAACTATTATCACAGAAGAAGAAGTTGAGGATTTTTCTTTTGTAGAATCTACATCGGGGCAAGGTACACAATCTATCAATGGAAATAAATTTGTAGTATCTGCTACTGGGAGAGGTTCTACACAACATGTAATGCAAGAGGAGAGTGGTAATGAGGAGGATGTAATGCTTGGTGGAAGACATCAGATAGCAGTAAAAATAGTATCTGAACGAAGAGGCGATGATTGGAAAGAAAGGTTTTTAAGAGAAGAACTAATGAATTTGTTGAAGGAAGGTGATATTATGCAGTTTGGAATAGACCCAGGTCAAGTTGAAATCGCTTTTCATCATCTTGATTTTGATGAGTTTCCACCATATACAACTAGGCAGTATCAAGGCTATAGTGTCTTTAGTTCAGATACTTCTGAGGATACCTTTGAGATATTAAAGGTCGAGAATTATGAAAATGTTCACGGTAGTAACCCTAAATACGGTTTCATTGTTACCGCAAAAATAAATTGTACTCTGGGTAACAAGGTAGGAGAAGAGATAAGTCTTGATTTAAAACTCAGAGATGTAGAAGCAACCTTTCTTTTTTTATATCAATAATATCTACCTAAAATAAAAATAAATGATTATCCGCTTTTGAGTACCAAGCTGCAAGTTTACTGATATATATGAAAATCGACCATCTCAATTCTTGCCTTAGAGTCTAAAGCCAATAGTCAACTAAAATAGACCAAAAAAATGATACTTTTAAGCAGTCCTGAAATTCTAGTCCCGTCTTTTTAACGGGGGACAAGATGTTGTAATAGATTGTAACAGTTTTTCAAGTCCTGTAAAGCTTGTCCCGCCTATTTTGAGGGGGACGAAATACACTTCTTATCTTTACCTTAATGTTTACTTTAGTACCTAATAGCGGATAGTCGTATAATAATACAGTGCATTTTCTTGATGGCTCAGATAATGCCCTATTTTGTTTTTATATGCTGCTGCTCACAGCTCGTACAAGTTAATATTTTTAACATCACGACAATTTTAGACCTAGAAATACTGTTTTACTGTTAATATTATATCTTCATGGATCTATTTGGATTGATTTATGAGTTATATTAATATAATGTCCTCAATAGACACTATTTATCATTAAATTAGCTAATCATGGCACAGAAAACCCTTATTCCAGAAGTAATAACACAACGTAAAGCCAAGCGTACTTCGATCATCATACACATCATCATGATTTTGCTATTGCTGATCCCTATTCTGCATAGTAAGCCTGAAGATCCACCGCGATTTAATGAGACAATTACGATCGACTTCGCAGATAAATTTGAGAAAAAAATAGAAAAAGAGATAGTTCAAAATGAAAAAGCGGCGGCAGAGCGATCAAGTGCAGAAGAGGGATCACCACCCGTAACGGAGGAACCTGAAGTAGCAGAAGAAGTGCAAGAGACGACACCCGATCCAGAGCCAGTAGATGAGACGCCAGAGGCGATAGAAGAACCAGAGGAAGATACGCAGGAGGAAGATACAGCAGTAGATCCAGAAGAAAAAGATGCGGCACCAGATGCGGCTGCGGAAGCAGCTGCCAAAGCGGAAGCTATTATTACAGCGCAGCGTGAAGCTATAAAAATACAACAGCAAAAGGAAGATGCAGAGAAGCGAAAGGTAGAGGCGATGGAGCGCATAAAAAAAGCAGAAGCAATCAGTAAAAAGCGTGCGGAAGAGCAAGCTAAAAGAGAGGAAGAAGCACGATTGAAAAAGGCTGCCGAAGCCAAGAAAAGGGCTGCTGCCAAGGCAACAGCAGAAAAGGAAGCAAAGCGTAAGGCTGCTGAAACAAAAGCAAAAGCAGCGGCTGCCAAACGTAAAGCCGCAGCCGATGCTGCAGCTAAAGCTGCAGCCGAAGCTGCGAAAAAGGCCTCTGGTTCAGGCACAGGAGGTAAAGGTTCTGGTAGCGGCAAATCAAATACCCCTGGTGATGGCAAACAAGGTTCTGGTAAAACAGGTAATTCTAAAACAGATGGTAATGGAGATTCAGGTATTGACGGTTTAGATTTTGATGGTATCGGAAAGTTAGGAAGAGCTGTAGATAGGAGAGTATCTCCTAAAGATCTTACTAAAACTGGTCGTGTTGTATTCAATATATGTATTAATAGAGAGGGAACAGTTGTCTATGCAAAATATAACAGATCCAAGTCTACGCTAACAGATAGAGACGCGGTATCAAGCGCATTGACAGCAATGAAGCAAACTACATTCGCGCGGGACTCTTCGGCTCCTGGTAAGGAATGTGGTCAGTGGACAATTAACATTAAAGCGCTTTAAAAAGAATGTCTAGCGCATAAAAATCCTGCCTTGGTTATCGAGGCAGGATTTTTTTTGTTTTGGTACGCTCTCCTTGAGGCATGCTACTAGCCGCCGTCAAGGAAGCGGGCGTTTTGTTCCATGACTCGTTGGTCACTCGGAAAATTCCCAAGTTCGATCTTGCTTCGCACCAGTGAGTCTTACAATAATATTAAATGGGCTTTACTCCAATTTCATCAATTTCTCTGAATACAGATCTCCATTTTCAGTCTCTAGTACAATGAAATAAGTGCCCGCCGTGAGATCACTAACATCTATTAAGTCGCCCTTATGAACATCGCAATAGACGGGTCTTCCTATTAGATCAATTATTCTTAATGATTTTATTTTCGTGGACTCGCTGGTGATATGCACCGTTTCGTAAATCGGATTTGGATAAATTTTTATGTCGCTTGGTAGGGTGCTATATACGTAGTTACTAGTCTCTGTAAAACAAGTGCTTGGAGTTTCGGGATATAAAAGTTCATCATTGTCATAAAAGCATCGGAGTGCTCCTCCAACATCTGAAATACAATATGCACTAGTGCCAAACAAACCACCTAGCGCTTCACCTATGCCTTCTATCCACACCGGTCCATAATTTTCACCTGTTAGGTTGAGGTGAAGTCGTTTTCTGCTTTCGCCATTATTCAGGATGATTGAATCAATACTAGCTACAGTAGAAGAGCATTCTAACATGTAAGTTGCCCCGACTTCTAGACCAAAATCATAGAGTAGATACTCCTCTAAATTTCCACTTTTAACAAATACTTTTCTTTCCTCATCTTCTCTAATAAATTGATTAGAAATAGTCCAATTGGTACCAAAAGTATCTTGACTGTGATATATTTTAGAATACAATAGATCATCAACAAGGGTATCTCCACTTATTTTAGTGAGTACTGTAAAAGTACCAGGGCTATCAAAAGGCTGATAAGTCACATTCCACTGATGTCCATCTTTAACCAGTTTTTGACTTAAAATTTCGGTACAAGACATCATTAAAATAGTAATTGCAATTGGCAAGGATACTGGTTTCATCGTTAAGTTTTTGAGTAGGACAATACCCTAATGTAAAAATTTCAATTAGGATTTCCTATTTCTTAATGCCATTCTGCAACATAGGGGGCAAAATGATTCTCTAAGTCTTGCCATTCTTTTCATGGGCTCCGCACTAATTACTACCTACCAAACCCCGTGTGAGGGATAGTAGTGATGCGACCGTAGGAAGCAGACACCGACTCTTTTTTGTCGGTGGCCGAAGCGCACGCGTAGTCACGCATAGCCCGACCCGCCGTAGCCTTTTAGCGAAGGAGGGGCACACCCTGAAAAAAGATATACATGGCAGGTCACTTGCTGTATAGCAAAGTGAATTTTACAAGTCCAACTTTTGCTGATGCCCCGTCACTGTACTTTCTCGCTTCCTAAAATCCAAAATATTACCCATCGCATAGCAAGTGCGACAGCGGGCTTCATAAGACTCTTTCTCCCCCAGCTTTACTTTGGATTCATCAGGAATAAGACGATAAGAGTGGGTAGCGAGATTGCCGCAATGAGAACAAATAGCGTGCAATTTGGTGATGTATTCTGCTACACTGAGTAGTGTAGGCATAGGGCCAAAAGGCTGCCCCTGATAATCCATATCCAATCCTGAGATGATGATGCGCACCCCTTTAAGCGCAAGTTCTTGGCAGACATCTGGCAGATCATCGTCAAAAAACTGTGCTTCATCTATGCCTATTACATTGACATCTTCCCCTACGGGCAAAATATCTCTAGATCGGCTTACTGGTGTAGAATGGATAAAGTTGGAATCGTGGGATACAACTTTCTCTATGTCGTAACGAGTATCTATCTTGGGTTTGTAGATTTCCACGACTTGATTGGCAATTTGCGCCCTTTTGAGACGACGAATCAGCTCTTCGGTTTTGCCTGAAAACATGGATCCACAGACGACTTCCAACCATCCGCTGCGCTGTCCTTTGAAGTGTGGTTCTAAAAACATCTATAATATTATCAATTAAGCAATATATACTTTAAATTTACTTTGTTAAGCAATTTAAAAATCTTTCGATTTTTGAATAAAACCTATACTTTCTGCGTATAAGATAGAAGAATAGGATCTATTCAGTTATAAAACTCAATTTAATGAATTTAGCTCAGTTTCAAATTATATTGCAAAAGATCAATGCACTCCATAAAAATATCAATATGGATGGCAAGATTTCTAACATTGAGAAGGACTTGATGAAGGCCTATGTAAGCCAGTTATATGAGGCATGCGTAAATGGCGAGCCAGCTGAAGCTGTAGTTCCAGCAGTTATACAAGAAACTAAGATAATTGAAAGCGCCCCGCCAGTGAAGGTAGAGACAGCGCCTCCAGTGCAGGTAGAAACTTCGGTTCAAGAAGTAGTAAAGCCTCAAACAAATGTGTCACCTCCGCAGCCTGTAGCTACCCCAACCTATACAAATCCACCTGCAGAGCAGCCTGTGCAGCAGCCCATACAGCAGATAGAGCAAAGTGTTGCTGTGAGCAATGCGCCAAAAGAATTAAACGATAGCGTAGCTGCACATACTAAAACAATAGCGGACAAGCTATCTAATGGCAATGGAAGAAGCATCAATGATCGGCTTGCAGATGCCAACAATAAAGGCAAAACGTTTAATGACAAGTTTAATAAAAAGGAGCCCGCTGCAGAAACCACCAGCGCACCGATCTTGATAAAGATTCCTGACTCCTTGAAGCATATGGATAATTCGAATCCAAGTATGAATAGCGTGAGCGCTACTCCGACTCCAACGGTTACACCTCCACCTCCACCACCACCTGCTACGCCAGTACAAAAAGTAGAGCCTGTGCAACCCGTAGTAAAATCTGTTTCTGCTCCGAAAAGTCAGGCTGGTGGGAATAATATAAATGCGGCTTATGCTTTATTTGATGATGCTACTGCTGCTGAGAATGCAGGGAAGTGGGGATCAACTCCCATACCAGATCTAGCGAAAGCTATTGGACTAAATGATAAAATATCAATGATCAAAGAGTTATTTTCTGATGATCATCATGCTTTCAATAACGCCCTTACGCAGCTCAATACGATCGGTGGCTTTGGCCCTGCAAAGGATTATATGATGCGTAATTTGGTAACCGTATATTCTTGGACGAATCCTAAGAGCATTGAACGTGCAAAGCAGTTTATCAACTTAGTGCGTAGAAGGTATCTATAAACACTCTAGAGGGCTTTGGTGTTTATGAAAAAAAAGCTGCTTTATCGTAGAACAGGCATCAAAGAAGATTTAGTCAAGTGGAAGAAAAAAAACTCATAGATCATCTTACGCTGCCCTTATCCTTTTTGGGTTTGATTTGGATGATTTTTCTATTCCAAAATTTAATGGATTTTCAGCCAGGGAAACTGGGTGTTTTACCTAGAGAGATTAAAGGTTTGTGGGGGATACTTTTTTCCCCGCTCTTACATGGTAGTTTAGATCATATCATTTCCAACTCTATTCCTTTCATGGTGCTCAGTACCTCCATGTTTTACTTTTACGAGAAAGTAGCCGTGCGCAGTTTTGTGATGATCTATTTTCTAAGTGGCATAGGGCTATGGCTAATGGGTAACCTCTTTTTTTGTGGAACGGAGTTTAATAGATCTTGTTACCTGCCGCACATCGGCGCGAGTGGAATAGTGTATGGATTATTGGCCTTCTTATTTTGGAACGGTATATTTCGCCGATCACTCCAGTCGATAGTAATCGCTTTAATTGTTACTGTATTGTACAGTGGTTACTTTGCGGGTATTGCGCCCAATGCGAAGGAAGGCAATATCAGTTGGGAAGGTCATCTTCTAGGTGCCATTATGGGTATCTTTACGGCTTTTTATTTCAAGGATGAGTTAGAGGATACGGAGATAGAAAGTATGCGCGACATTTATGCGGATGAGGATACTTCTCGAACAACGCCTTTTTTGCCTGCAGATATTTTTGAAAAGACCAAGGCGCAAAGGCTTGCAGAAATGCAAGCGGCTAGGATAGCGGCAGAGCGAGCGGCATTCTTAGCAGCTCAAAATAAATCTATAGACAACAAAGATATTTGGACCTCGGATGATACTCTGGAGTAGCGTTTATCACTGGTGCAAAGTCTGCTAGCTATCGATGCGTTTGGGAAACTAGCAAAATACTTTTTGAAACTTAATGCGGTCAAGGTTAACCACCGTAGGCACCGTAAGCTGCTTTCTGGCGGTCAAGGCACTGTAGCTGCGCTGACTGCGGTGGTTCGCTTTTCTGTACGCGGTCAAGGTTAACCACCGTAGGCACCGTAGGCTGCTTTCTGGCTGTCAAGGCACTGTAGAAAATTGGGCTGTAGTGACAAATACACAAATACACAAATCAACAAATACACGATTAAACAAATACACAAATCAACAAACCAACAAACCCTTACACAAAATCCGCCATCTCCATCCACTTCTCTTCCCGATCATCTAGCGTCTCTTGCAAAGTATTCAATTCCTTAGTCAGATCCGTAAGTTCCTCAGGAGACTTGGTGGTATCCAAAAACAATTCATGAATTTCTTTTTTACGCTTTTCTAATTTCTGAATTTCTTTTTCGAGTTTCCCAAAAACTTTTCGCTCCTCGTAGCTTAATTTCCGAGGTGCGTCCGCGGCCTCATCTTGCTTGGCTTTTTTCTCAGAATTTTTTTGTGGTTTTTCGCTTTCCGCTTTAAATGGAGAAACATCAAAACGCTCTTTATATTCAGAATAGTTGCCATTAAAATCTTTGACTTTGCCGTCCCCTTCAAAAACAAAAACGTGGTCTACTACCTTATCCATAAAGTACCTGTCGTGGGTTACGATCAATACACAACCTGGAAAATCCATCAAGAACTCTTCTAGTATATTCAGCGTAACAATATCCAGATCATTGGTAGGCTCATCCAGTATCAAGAAATTCGGATTCGTCATCAGGATGGTCAGCAGAAATAACCTGCGTCGCTCCCCACCACTCAATTTTGAAGCATAGACTTGTTGTTGCTTTTTGGAAAACAGAAACCGCTCCAGCAGTCCAGTGGCGGTCAACTTACCACCACCATCGAGTGGTATATACTCCGCCACATCTCGAACGACATCGATAACACGCATATCTACCTCCAGCTTCAAGCCCTCTTGGCTATAATTGCCAAACACGATGGTGCTTCCAATCACCACTTTACCAGCGTCAGGTCTAACCTCTCCTAATATCATTTTTAGGAGTGTAGACTTACCGACACCATTGGGACCAACGATCCCAACTTTTTCATTTTTCTTAAATTTATAATGAAAATCTTCTAAAATCTTAAGATCACCATATGATTTGGATATGTATTGCAGCTCGACAATCTTGCTTCCCATACGCTGCCCCTTGATCTCGATCTGCAAATCCTCTTGCTTCTTTTTACCGTAGAGGGATTCCTTCAGTTTGTAGAAAGCATCTGTTCTAGACTTTGACTTAGTCGTCCTAGCCTGAGGCATACGCCTTACCCATTCTAGCTCTTTCTTGAGTAGCTTATTCGACTTATTGAGCACAACACCGTCGTTGGTCTCTCTGATTGCTTTACGCTCAAGGAACTGGGCATAATTACCCTTATGTTTATAGATCACGCCTTGCTCCAGCTCTAGGATGGTATCGCACACACGCTCCAAAAAATACCTATCGTGGGTCACCATCAGTAAGGTGATATGCCTCTGCTGCAGGTACTCCTCTAGCCACTCGATCATATCTATATCCAAGTGGTTAGTCGGCTCATCCAAAATCAAGAAGTCGGGCTCATCGATGATCTGCTTTGCCAAAGCCAAGCGCTTGAGCTGTCCACCAGACATGGTATCTAGTACTTTGTCGAGGTCTATGATATTGAGATGCGAGAGGACGGCCTTGATCTTAGCATCCATATCCCATGCATTATGATCATCCATTCCCATGGAGAGCTTTTCCAACTCATCGAATCTCGCAGGATCTTGGATCACTTCATTGTAGTCCTTGATCAAGCCCAGAACAGGATTATCGCTGTAGTAGATAGCATCTAGGATACTGAGGCTCTTGTCTATGTCTGGCTCCTGCTTGAGAAACCCGATTTTGATCCCTCTCTTAAATTGGATGGTGGCGCGCTCGCCTTCTCCCTGCTCCTCGCCAGCCAATACCCGCAGCAGCGTTGACTTACCAGAACCATTTCTGGCTACAATGGCTATTTTCTCTCCTTGATTAATTTGCAGGGAGATATTGGAGAATAATACTTTCTCTCCGTAAGACTTGGAAACATTTTCTACTGTAAGGTAATTCAAATTGGGTAAGATTTCGACCCCAAAGATACATAGTCAACTGGACTAATCCTATGCTATGCAGCAAGAGACTTTTTATCCTCATTCAGAATACGGGCTTTTGGTTAAGGCTTTAATTTTTTTGATGGACATAGACCAATTGTGTTTTGTAATTTCAAAATGTAACGTTAAAAACTCAAAAGGCTTGTTGAAAATTTACGTGCAGGCATCAGTCCGTTAGAGTGATCTGTCGTCCTTTCAGGACTTAAAGCTTTTTTTGAGCGTTCGATGGGTTACACTTCGCTTCACCCATCGCTCTATGCTGTCGTCCTTTCAGGACTCAATATTCTAATCTAATTTGAATATCTACTTTAATTTTTTGATGGACATAGAGCAATTATGTTTTGTGATTTCATAAATGTAACGCTAAAAACTTAAAGGTCTTGTTGAAATTTTACGTGGGACATCAGTCCATTAGAGTAATTGTTACTCCTGGAAAGCTTGCCCCGCTCCTTTGCTGCGGTGCTAAGACTAAAGGATAAAGTGAAACTTTGTTTAGAATGAAGCGATGTTTGACGATTCAATTTTTTAAGTTTAAAACCAATAGAATATACCATCAAAAGTCTTGTTGAAAATTTACGTGCAGGTATCAGTCCGTTAGAATAATTGTTGCTCCTGGAAAGCCTGCCCCGCTCTTTTGCGGGGGAGGCAAGACTAAAGGATAGGGTGAAAACCCTATTTAGATTGAAAAAATAACTTAAGTCCTATAATGCTTATCCCGTCCTTTTTTGCGGGGGACGACAGACAAGCTACCACAAATAGCTTTCATTATAATCTAACTTATACTTTTTTAGTAGATCAATATACTCTTCCTTAAAGGAAATTTTTTGATGATGAATATGTTGATTTTTAATGTATTTAGTTAGAGATTCTACCTGACTTTGGCTTACAGAAAATGCTCCATATCCATCTTGCCAATAGAAATTTTTAGAACTAGGTGATTTAGTCTTTATCAACTTAGAACTATTTGATTTTACTTTCTGAATAAACTCAAATTCTCACATAGCAATATTCATCAAAAAATAACGCGCTCCATCAAGCAGATGAAGCGCGTTTTTTTTCTATATATATCAGAAATATATTTCTGCATATCTTTCATAATGTTTAATGCTTCTTGAGCATAAAGAAATAATTTATTATCTCTTTTTTCTTTTCCTTTTTTTTCTTCTTTTCTTTTTTCCGGTAGCATCATCTTTGCCTTCAATAATGTGGGACAATCCAACTCGTAAAAGCCTACTCTTTGAATTCACTACTACTTCAGTATCTAAATCCAAAAGTGCTATTTTTCTTTGTGGGTTTAAGCCATAATGAAAATCAGCAAATAGTTCGAAACAGGTAAATTTGAAGGTAACTCCTAATTGGATAGAAAGATCAACACTAGAATAATGAAACCTTGTGGATTCAAAATCTATATCTGCGCTTGAACGCTTCGCTATAAGATAGTTAAGTCCAAATCCAGTATAAGGTTTGAATACCTTCCCTATTTTGTAATAAAGCTTTTGATGCAAACCAATATACTTCACAGTTTGCTGTGTAATTGGTTCAATTTCCTTCCTAAATCTATCTGAATAATTTAAATCTGTACCTAAGGATAGACTTCTGTTCACTCGATAAATTACACCATATCCAATGTCATATCCGTAATCTCCATTTTCAATCAAAACTTCAGTTGGGTCATCGACCAGTGCTACTTGTAGTTTTGATTTAAGCCAGAAATAATTCACACCAGCACTCAACTTTATCGCTTCTACTTGTGCATCAAGTCTGATAATGTATATAAATGATACAGCTATGAAAAAGTACTTCATATTTACCTATCGATTATTTCTCTCAAAAATTTTATATACAAAAGTAAGTTGTAAGGAATAGGGCTTTTCTGTCCTAATAACAGGATTAATGGGTGTGAAATCACTTTGCCTCAAATTTGTTAAGCCAAAAATAAACCTTGTCCTGAAGGAAAGATTTTTTGCTACTGGAAATTCAATGGAGGTTAACGGTCCCCAAAGTGCTCTTTTAGAGATAAATAATGCCTTTTCTCCAAATCTCTTATTCATAGCATAGTAAAAGAAACCTCCTATGTCTAGCTTTACATTTGATCCTTTCAATGGTTTTATTCCTATACTTGTAGCTGTACCTATGTAGTTTATATTGGCATCAATTCCTGGTTTATAGTTGTCATTAAATTTATTACTTGCGCTTCTTATTTTCTCATAGTGCAATGTTATTGATCCGATCAATTTACCACCTAATTGTTTATTAAGTTGAACGCCTACAGTATAATTCACACTATTATATGGTCGTGGATTTGTAAAAATACCAACGTAGCTTGGGAGGCTATTACCTCGTAAAATTACGTTCGTAATATTAGGACCTGCGAAAACAGAAATATCAACTGGCTCTTGACTAATTAGCCCGTAGAATGGACAAATTAGCATCAACAAAAATAATACTTTATTACTTACTTTTCTTAGTTTCATGTACAATCAGAAATTATGCTAACACCACCACAAGCTCTAATCCGAATAAACAGAAGGAAGTCTACTATTCACAATAACCAGTAAGAATACATTTAAAAAGAGAAAGATAGGGGTTACTCATGTTTTTAAGATTAGAATCAAATATAGTGTAATAGTTTTCAATTTTTTAATTTAAATGTTTATAAATCTCCAACAAAAAAAACGCGCCCCATCAAACAGATGAAGCGCGTTTTTAATTTCTATATATAGCAGAATTATTATTTCTGCATATCTTTCATGATGTTTAATGCTTCTTGGATATAAGCATCTTTCTTCATAGCCTTGAGCCAATCATCGTTACGCGCCTTTTTAGCTTCATCCATATTGATCTCTACAAGATCGACAGCTAAATTTTTAATCTCCAATGCTTCGATTGGCTTGAAAATTTCTTTATATAACTCTGCTTCTTCTTCTAGCAGCTTCGTTTCTTTCTGGTATTCTTCAATATTCAGTGATGCGTTGGTATCGTCTCTTTGCTCCTTGAGGCGTTTCGCATTTTCGTTCACCTTGATAAAAACATCATTGTTCGCAACACGCTTTGAAGACATCGCTTGTAGTTTAGACATATTTTTCACCTTGCGTACATTTTGCTCATAGTCTACTGCTGGGATTTCTGTCCACTCCATCGCATACTCATTGTCTTGTTCTCCAGTAGGTATGTAAGTAAAGTTATCTGGCAGAATAATATCTGGAGTCACTCCTTTCAACTGAGTAGAGCCACCATTGATACGGTAAAACTTCTGGATCGTCAACTTCACCTCACCGAGTGGCTTGAGCTCCTCATTGCCCTTGATAGCAGAATCAAGATCAAAGAAACGCTGTACAGTCCCTTTTCCAAATGTGTTGTTTGAACCCACGATAACCGCTCTACCATAATCCTGTAATGCAGCCGCTAAGATCTCAGATGCAGATGCAGAAAACTCATTTACCATTACGATTAATGGGCCATCATACTGTACCGATGGATCATCATCCGTCAATACTTCTGGTTTACGGTTACGCGCTTTTACCTGTACGATAGGACCTTCCTCGATAAACAAACCTGACATGGTCACTACATCACGTAGTGAACCTCCACCGTTATTTCTAAGATCAAGAATAATTCCTTTTACATTTTTAGCTTTTAATTTTTCAACTTCTTTAGCTACATCTACAGCACAACTCTTACCTCCGCGACGGTTGAAGTCTGCATAGAATCTTGGCAACTTGATGTACCCAATATTGTCAATCACATCAGAATAGTTAAGCGTCGCGGACTTTGCATACCCCTCATCCATTATAACTACATCGCGCTCAATAGTGATGTCCTTGATAGAACCATCTAAGCGCTTAACGGTAAGGATAACTTCTGTACCTTTCTTACCTCTGATCTTAGCAACTACATCGTCGATACGTAATCCAGTTACGTCCAACGGCTCTTCAGTAGAGTCACCACCTTGGGTAACTTTAATGATTAAATCTTCAACTTCAAGTTCTTTATTTTTCCAAGCTGGTCCACCAGGTACTATGCTGACAACTTTAGTATATTCATCACTAGTTTGTAATCTAGCACCAATACCCTCTAAAGTACCTGACATACTGATGTCAAAATTTTCTTTATCCTTTGGTAGGTAATATGAAGTGTGCGGATCAAAAACATTAGTGATCGCATTGAGATAGTTGGACATATAATCCGACCTACGCTCTTGATTCAATCTTTCAAACCAATCTTCATATCTTTCTAAAGTCTTTTCACGAGCCTCTACTTCCAACTGCTCGGTTGTCATTGCAAGTAGTTTTTCCCTATCCTCTTTTTCTTCTTTTAATTTTTCTTCCGTTTTAGGCTTGCCATCTTTTGTTTCCGTTTTTACTTCAAAGTCTTTTGCTTTTTCTTGCTTATCTAACTTATCAGCTAGTCGAGTCATCACATCGTACTTAAGTGTTTTATGCCAGTATTCTTTCAGCTGTGCTTCATCCTTAGCAAACTCCTTCTTATCTCCATCCAATTCGATATTTTCTGTGGTAGTAAAATCAAATGGTGTTTTAAGTATGTCTTTATAGAAGCCTTGTGCCCTTGCCAAACCCGCTTTCTTTAAAGCGATAGACTTTTCGAAGAATTCATAATTTGGATCTAGAATAGCATCATCGATTTTCATCTCGTATGCTTTTAGAGATGCCACTTCATCCTGTGTCAACCAACGTCTACCGTTATCTAGTCTGCTAATGTATAAATCAAAAACTTGCTTAGAGTATGCGTCGTCAACCTCGTTAGGGGAAAAGTGAAGTTGATTGATCCCACCCAGGAGCGTCTGAAGCAATAAGTTATCTTTTTCCTCTACGCTGATATGTGGCATGTAAGAAGCCGCAAATAATCCAATGACTACGATGGCGAAAAATAATGGACTTTTGAATTTCATCTATGATACTTTTTAGTCGTTCTATATATAGGATATAATACAAATATGTTACCTAAGTCGAGCATTTTGTACACACTCTACCCTATAACGAACATTTATACCTATAAATATACTTTTTTTAGTGGAAATTGTTCTCTATCAAGTGAATTTGGGTTGTTTTTAACGGATCTGTAACAGAATAAGCCTATTGCCTATTGGTCGTTGGCATTAGAATCGGTTGTTTGCCATTAGCTATAGCCGTTGGCTTTAAAATCGGCTGTTGACCATTTGCTATGACCTAATAAAAGAATTTGCAATTCTTTTTGACAATAGCTAAGGCAAAAAAAAGAGCTCCAACCCGAAGGAAGGAACTCTTTTGTTATAATTCTAAACCTTAGCAAAATGCCAAAGGCTAATGGCTAAAAGCCTTTTTCCCTTACAAAAATGGAGCGATCACCAACGCTACCACAGACATCAACTTCAAAAGGATGTTCAATGAAGGACCTGAAGTATCCTTAAACGGATCACCTACAGTATCACCAACAACTGCTGCTTTATGTGGCTCAGAACCTTTGAAGTACTTTTCTCCTCCGATAGTGACACCCTCTTCAAACATCTTCTTTGCGTTATCCCATGCACCACCAGCATTAGACTGGAAGATCGCCATCAATACACCACAAACCGTCACACCCGCAAGCAATCCACCTAGCGTCTCTGCACCAAATACAAAACCAACGATTACTGGAGATACAACTGCAATAACACCTGGAAGAATCATTTCACGTATAGAGGCTTGTGTAGAAATCTCAACACACTTTTCATAATCTGCTTTTCCATCCGCTGCGTCAAAAGTCTTCTGATCTTTTTCTGACCAAGTGTTGTATTCTGTTTCACCGTTTCTTTTCATTACTTCTAATGCTGCGGTCAATTCAGGTATAGACTTAAATTGTCTTCTTACTTCTTTAATCATGTCCATAGCCGCTCTACCCACTGCGTTCATAGAAAGTGCAGAAAACAAGAATGGAAGCATACCGCCAACTAATAAACCTGCCATCACTCTTGGATTAGCGATATCAATAGAGGAGATACCAGCTGTAGTCATAAAGGCTGCGAAAAGTGCCAATGCCGTAAGTGCCGCAGATCCAATTGCAAATCCTTTTCCGATCGCTGCGGTAGTGTTTCCTACTGCATCTAACTTATCTGTACGTTGTCTTACTTCTTTCGGAAGATCTGCCATCTCAGCAATACCTCCTGCATTATCCGATACTGGACCGTATGCATCTACCGCCAATTGAATTCCTGTGTTAGAAAGCATACCTACTGCTGCAATTGCAATACCGTAAAGACCTGCGAAATAATGCGCACCCATGATAGCTGCTGCTAAGATTAAGATTGGAATCGCAGTAGACATCATTCCTACACCAAGTCCAGCAATGATGTTTGTCGCTGCACCAGTGATAGACTGATTTACTATAGATTGTACAGGCTTAGTGCCCGTACCCGTATAAAATTCTGTAACCATACCAATTGCTAGACCTGAAGCCAACCCAATAAGTACTGCCCAGAATACACCCATAGAGCTATAAGTCACCCCACCGAATGTCCAAGATGCTGGTAACATATAGCTGACTACACCAAAAGTAGCTGCGATCATTAATCCTGCAGCTATAAATTCTCCAAGATTCAATGCTTTCTGAGGATCTCCTCCCTCTTTTACTTTCACGAAAAAAGTACCAATGATAGATGTAATAATACCAACACTAGCCAAAACCAGTGGTAATAAAACTGCTGATAGAGAATCAAATCCATCTGACCAGCCAGCACCACCAACGGTAGCGGTACCCATCAAAGCAGCACCAAGCACCATAGTACCTATAATAGAACCAACATAAGATTCGAACAAATCAGCTCCCATACCAGCAACATCACCTACATTATCACCTACATTATCTGCAATAGTCGCAGGATTCAAAGGGTGATCTTCAGGAATACCTGCTTCTACCTTTCCAACTAAATCAGCTCCTACATCTGCTGCTTTGGTATAAATCCCACCACCTACTCTGGCAAATAATGCAATAGAAGATGCACCAAATGAGAATCCCGTAAGTACGGTAATTACACGGGTAGCTTCAGCTGCGGTTTCCATTCCGAACATATTGCTATAGACGAGTAAAAGAATGCTTAGTCCTAAGATACCAAGTCCTACCACACCAAGTCCCATCACTGCACCTCCAGCAAAAGCAACTTCTAGGGCTTTACCAAGACTAGTACGCGCTGCGTTAGTAGTACGTACGTTGGCCTTGGTGGCTACGCGCATACCTATGAAACCTGCCAAAGCAGAACAGATGGCTCCTAAAATAAATGAAAGTCCTACTAATTTGGAACTGGTTTCTGAGCTTGCAGTAAATACTAATATTAACGTTACTACTGCAACAAATAAGCTTAAAACTTTATATTCGGCTTTGAGAAAAGCCATGGCGCCATCGGCAATATTCTTGGCGATTCTGGCCATTTTTTCTGTACCTACCTCTTGCTTAGTTACCCAGGCAGATTTCCACATCATGAATAATATTGCTATTACTCCAAATATTGGAAGTACCATTGTAATTGTACCACTCATACGTTCTATCGTTTTCTTTTGGTTAAAAATATAATAATGTGTGTTTTATCTAAATCCTACATTCTGAATTTAGCCCCACTAAAGTAATAGAATTTTGCATTTTTAACAAAAATGGCTATTAAATGTGGGTATTATCTAAGTGCGTGTGCACCTTGTGTAGCAATGCTTATGCATAATAAAGGCCCTCAGTGGGAGCTTATGTCTAAATGACACTTTTAATTTTTTTCCATTCTATCCATTAATTGATCTTTATTCAGCTATCCAAGTGATTTTTTCCTGTATAGGGGATCGCTGACCTAGCGGTGGAACGCCTTGAAAGTAGCCCATATAGAAGTAGCCAATACAGCGCTCGCCTGGCTGGAGTGCTTGAAAATCACCAAAATCGTGAATACTCTTTGGCGAACTCCAGTAGCAACCAATATCCCGCGCCGTGCAAGAAAGCCACATATTTTGAACAGCGCAGGCAGTTGCTGCGATTTCTTCCCATTCGGGAAGGCTGGGATCTGGTTTCATGCATATGGCAATCACACATGAAGACTTACGTGCTTTCTGGGCAGTTTTATCAAATTTTTTTTGTTTAAAATTTTCTTTTGGGGTATTTTCTCGATACCAGCTAGCTAGAAAGTCACCCAAACGGCCTAAGGCATCTCCTGTAAATACTTTGAAGCGCCAGGGTTGGGTTTTTTTATGGGTCGGTGCCCAATTGGCGTTTTCTAGGATTGCTTCGATTTCGGCTCTTGGGATTTCCTTGTCGATGTATTGGGCTGGGAAGATGGCTCGACGGCGGCGGATAAGAGAGTCTATATTTTCAAGCATTTTTTTATTGTGAAGGTAAGGAGTTTATTATGTTTTATTTTTTACGCAATAAATCGCGGGTTAGTCATCATTGTTAAACTTTCAATTTTAATTGAAAGTTGTGAAAGTATGACTTATCTTGCCTATGCATTAAAAATTATGCTTTATGACAGCTTTAAAAATAGGTCTCAAATTGGACACCTTTATTCAGGGGGTGATTATTTTATCTGGTGCCGTTGCACTCGGTATGTTTGCCTATGATAGTGATCATGGGTGGCTAGCGCTCACGGCATTCTGCGGATTAGGAATCGCACAGGTTTTGTCTGCTATTATTCTATCAATAGGGGTACGCGACAAGAAAAGAGCATTGCATCTGTTGCACGTTCTTCTTTATTGGCTAGGATATATGGTAGTGTTGATTCCAGGCAGCTTTGTGCTTAGTTATCTAAATGCACCAGAGGAAATTTCTGTCTCTTTTGCAATTGCATATATAATAGGTGTACCGATCTTCTTAGCCATACGATATTTTAAATTTACCATTGGAGATATGACTAAGGTGAATACTTTACATAGAAGTTTTTGGGATTTGTGAGTTTGAGTGTTAAGTAGAAGAGTGTGGCTGTCTGCTTTTGAGTACCAAGATGCCATTAGATTGAGATATATTAGGCGCTTACTATTTAAAAGCTCATTCTAGAAATCTAATAGTTGATAGCTAAACAAAATATATCTTTAGGGCTATGGTTCAAACAGTCCTGTAATGCTTGTCCCCTCTTTCTAACGGGGGACTACATTTAATAGCGTGGGTTCAACCCTTGTAAAATTTTATTGGTCTCTCAAGTCTTGTAATACTTGCACCGTATTTTTGGCAGGGGACAAGACTATAGAGTGCTATATCATCTTAGTGTTGCTTTGAGACCTAATTGCTGATAGTCAAATAGAAAATTTATTATGGCACATTACGGACTCCCAATATACAAACCACACCATTGGAAAAGCGTAGGTATAATTGTATTTCAAATAGGGCAGGAGATTAAAATTTTCAAGATGCAGGAGACATTTAATTATAGTAAAAACAATACGCTATAGATCTAAAACAATAAAAATTTAGGCGTTCAGTTAGGTGCTAAGAAACCATAAATTTTTAACACTCGAAAATCGGGACGGGCTACGCTGTGGTGATGTGCTCTTACTTCTGAATACCCCTAATCTTGACACACGGAATGTTTTGTACTAGATATCACTATCACTTAAATATGCATAAGGCGATGCGATCAGCAGCAAGCCCTAGAAGGACAAGTGGTGGAAGTGGTTCCGCGTTTTTCAGCGGAAGGAACGGACGACACGACCCGAGGCTTTTTTGCCGATGGGATGGCCCCAAATAGAAATCCTAAATCTTCTCTTCGGCTAATAACTTAAATGTTTTGCGATGATGTATGCAGGGGCCGTTAGAGGCGATGGCAGATCGGTGCGCCTTAGTGGGATAGCCCTTATTACTCTCCCAGGCGTACTCTGGAAACTTGCGCGATAGCTTCAACATGTACTCGTCGCGATGTGTCTTGGCCAAAATAGAAGCGGCGGCAATAGAGGTAAATTTAGAATCGCCCTTGATAATACAGACATGCGGGATGCCCAGATAGGGTGTAAATCTATTGCCGTCGATCAAGAGACATTCGGGCAATTGCTGCAATCTGGCGACAGCCTTATGCATGGCTTTGAAGGAGGCGTTTAATATGTTAATTTTTTCTATTGTGCGAGGAGTCACGGAGGCTACTGCCCAAGCTAGCGCCTCCTTTTCTATGCGTAATCTTAGGGCCTGGCGTACGTCGGCATGAAGCAGTTTGGAGTCATTGAGATCGTGGAGAGAATGGACCTTTGGTAAGATAACAGCGGCGGCAAATACGGGCCCAGCCAGACAGCCTCGACCGGCTTCATCGCAGCCAGCCTCTAATATTCCTTCTCTGTAATTGGACTTCAACATGCTCAAAAGTAAACATCTTGGCTATAAAATCGCTGGGATACTATGTATAATAAAGTCTTATATTATTGTCAAATTGACAGACTTTAGGTATCTGATTCATTAGTATGGATATTAGCTAGCGCTTATAAGAATGACTAAAGTTAATAAGCATATAATTTGCTGAGGTGACAATATATAAGTTAGATCGGGTGCGTTTTGTTACAAAATGGCAGGTATCGCAAAACTCTAGTTAAAAAAATCAAAATATATTGACCTATGAGAATGAATATTTTGCGTTAAAGTTATCTAATAAATATAAAAAATAATTATGTGTTTATTATTGTAATTCATAAGTTTATACAGATTATTACAAATTTAAATGCGAAAAATAAATATGTGAAATACTCACTAGAGAAGTATGAATGTAGCAGATTTATTCGTTATTTTGGACATCGAATACATCTTTCTGTACACTATATATATTCAAGCGATTTATGGCAGTCAATAATAATAAGCAGGACAATCAATTTTTGACGCTACTTAAAAGTTATGAAGCTTCTAGTGAAAATGCCCAACCAGCGAAGTTAAACGAATCCGAATATATCACTCTAGCTGATTACTATAAAGACAATAATAATCTCAAACAAGCGCACTTCGTACTGAGAGAGGCATCTACATACTATCCATACTCTTCTCAGGCACACCTGAAAAAAGCCAAGCTATTTTTTTTGGAGCACCGTCTAGAGGAGGCCATGGAGTCTTTGGATATGGCGTCTATTTACTCCCCGAATGACTTAGACATCATACTGCTAAAAGCAGACATATTAAACGAAAAGGGAAATAATACGGAAGCACTTGCCTTGCTGGAAGGTGCACCTACGGTGAGTGATACAGATCTATCAGATGTACTTTTATATAAAGCGATGATCTATGAACGGCTCAATAATTTGGATGAGATGTTTGAGTCAACGAAGCAGTCATTGCTTGCGGATCCGTTTAATGAGGAAGCATTAGAGCATATATGGTGGTGTGTAGAACTTACAGGTCGTTACGAGGAAAGCGTGGATTTGCATTTGCGCTTAATAGACAAACGAACTTATTCTTACCTTTCTTGGTATAATCTAGGATACGCATACTACAATCTTGATAACTTCGAAGAAGCTGCCGAAGCGCTCGAATATGCAACGATTATCAACTGCGATTTTCAGGATGGATTCCTAATGGCGGGCGAGGCATATATGCAAATAGAAGACTATGCAAAAGCGTTAGATTTATATAGCGAGTTGTTAATCAACTGTCACGATAAAAGTGATATCTATACGAAGATGGGAATTTGCCATTTTCACAATGGACAATCCGTTACTGCATTTAATCACTTCAAGAAAGCTGTGCGCTTGAATCCTAAGAATGCTATGGCGCATTTTCAGATAGGAGAATATTACTGCCAAAAAAATTTCCTGCAAAAAGCAATTGATGCCTACTTGTCGGCGATGCAAATAGAAGATAGAAACGAAATATTTTACGCAGCCATTGCGGAAGCTTTTGAAAAGCAAGGTGCATTTGATAAGGCGCTGCCTTTCTACCAGCAGGCAGCAAATATAGCTGCCGATGTCCCAGACTACTGGATCATGCTGGCCGTATTCTATATGAACCAAGAACTATATGACGATGGACTCAGAATAGTAGAGGAGTCAAAGACATGTACTTCTGGTATAGGGATTTCGCTTTGTGAAATCGTTTGTCTCTATTATCTCAATGATAGAATAGGCGCGGAGTATCTGCTAAGATCATTCTTGTTGGAGAATCACGCGCATGCAGAGATGCTATTTGATTTTGGTCCTGATCTGTATAACGATTTCAGTATTAGAAACATTATTACCTCCTTCAATCCGAATTAGAAAAGGCTGTTGTTTTTAAGCTGTTAGCTGTTAGCTGTTAGCTGCTAGCGATCGCAATAGCAGCAGCAATCATCGATAAGTGAAATTTACTAAGATATTAAATACCGCTCTTAAAAGTATTCAGATTGGTACTGATACTAAGATGGTTCGAGCCACCAGCAATATGGTAAAACCCATGACCAAACTCCAACCCAAATCGCTTAAATCTTAAGCCGAGCCCAAATGCAAATCCGGCTGCAGTTCTAAACCCTTCAACCTGTAATTCCTTTTTTCTTTGATGGTTATATCCAAGACGAATTCTAAAATTTTCTCGCTTTCCAAAAAGAAATTCACCGTTGATCACAAAGTGTCTAGCAAGGTTGTCTATAAAAATATCAGACTTACTGTCTCCCGATTGCCCATCAATGATAAATAGAGAACTTTCTTCCGTGTTAGGATCGTCATAAAGAATATTCCATCGCTGCAAATCATGATATATAATAGACCATCTAAAAGGCAGATATTTTAGGCGTTTAGAAATTCCTATTTGCAAATCAAAAGGTAAGAACTCTGATTCGTCATCATACTTCGTAAGTTGCCTACCCAAGTTCTTAGCTACTAGAGCGATATTGAATTGAGTACTCGTATCACTGTAAATAAAACCTACATCAGAATTGATACCAATGGAGTTATACTCTGCGAGTCTAGAACTGATCAACATCGCATTGGCACCAATAGTCAATCGTTCGTATAAACGCTTAGAAGCGCCAAGAATGATAGCCGTTTCATTGGCCTTGAATGTGCCCTCTACTTGACCAAAAATATTAGTCGCATCAAACTCCCCGTAGTTAATGAACTTTGCACTCGCAGATAAGGTAACATCCCATTTTTTGAGATAATGACCATAGCTAACGTAGCCAGCATCGATATCTGCTAAGTAAAAATTATAATTAAAGGAAAGCCCATTGTGCATACTGGGATTGAGGGCAGCTGGATTGTTGTAGCCAAGTACTACATCGTCATCGTCCTGTACCGCTATTATATGTCCTGCCAGACCAGTGACCCTAGCGGAAGAACTAAGGTTTAAAAATTCGTAAATATGTTCTCCGCCTACTTGGCTATAGCTAGTGCTAATACAAGTGATCAATATGATCCAAAGTAATTGTTTTTTCATGTATAGTTTTTACGGCTCTTCTCTTTTCCAGGTTGTCTTACAAATGCCTAGTTCACAGTCCATTTTTTTGTAGAGTTCTCCATTTTCGTCATACATCTCCAGAGGACCATGTTCGCGGTTACCATCTATATTTTGTTCGGTTGTTTTATAGGTACCTTTAGCTTTGAGTTTTCCGTTTTTATGGTATTCTATGAAAGGTCCATCTTCTTCATTTCCAATGAACCCTACTTCTTCTTTGAGTTGTCTATTGTCATAATAGAATTTCCATCGTCCATCCATAGCACCTTTTACATATTGTCCTACGGATTCTACAACGCCACCTTGGTAGAAACTTTTATATAAACCTGCATATTGGGAATCTTTGTAACTCTCAATTATGAGCGTATCGCCGTTCTCGTAGTATAGGATCCGCTGACCATCTAGCTTATTATTTTTGTAATATGCTTCTTGTTCCACTTTTCCATTGGGGAAGTACTTGAAGTACGGGCCATTCATTAGACCTGTCTCTTTATCAATCTGAAAGGATTCGGTTAGCTTTTCTTGTTCATCATATTTTTTAATGACTTCATACTTATCACTACAGTAGAGTAAGAGGCAGACAACTAAAATACATAAGCTAATATTTTTCATATTATATCATTAACGGTTAATAATAAATTTGATTATGCAAGGGCAAAGATAAAAAAATACCTACGGCTAGTGTTAGACAATTGGAAGGGTATAAAGTGCTGGATAGGTATGATATGAGAGTAGGCGATATAACTATGCCGCTTGTCAATACCTAAGGCGCCTAAGCCAAGCTATTAAATAAAAAGCGACTCAGATTTAACTGAGTCGCTTTTAGTTGATAATTGTTCGGATCAATTTATTGTAGGGGATAGGTATTGATCATAATCTACGATGCTTTTGCAGTCACCGTTTCAGTATTGATATTTACATTCTTGTTTCGTCGGCGCTTGCCATCATATCTGCTCGTAGTATCGAGGTATGCCGCGGCACCTGGCTTCTGCAATATATTGTATAAGATTTCTTTTGCTCTAAAAAGTTGAGCCTTTACTGTACCTAGTGGGATGTCCAACTCTTTAGCGATCTCATCATAGCTCAGTTCTTCGAAGAAGCGCAGTTCTATCATCAATCGATACTTAAGACTAAGTTCTCCGAGTACATCACGCATCAATTTTACGCGTTGTCTTCTGATCAATGAATCTTCTGGATCAAGGATATTAGCCTTTAGATTATTTGAGAAGTCATTGACACTCCCGTGCTCGATCGGATCGTCGATAGAAAGAAATTTTAAACGTTTCTTTCTGATATGATCTATACAGTTGTTGATGGCAATCTTAAATAACCAAGTACTGAATGCATATCTAGGAGCATAAGAAGGCAGCTTATTGAATGCTTTTCCGAATGCTTCTAGTGTAAGATCATCAGAGTCTTCTCTGTTACCCACCATCTTGTACATCATGTGGTAAACAGAGTTTCTGTATCTATCCATCAAGGTAGCGTACGCTTTCTGATCGCCATCTATGGCTTTCAAGACAAATGAATAGTCTTCTTTACCACGTACTGATAAGTTGTTTTCTTCTGGTTGTGTAGGGGTCTTAATGCTCGATTTATTAACTGCTTTTACGTCCATTGATTTCGTTTTCCTGTCATTAAAAAAGGTGCGAATACTACGTAGAATAGAACAAAGGCTGCATCCAAAACTGGAATCCAGACAAGCATAGATGGGTCTCTCAATTGCTTAAGAATTTTGCCATATAAGATTATCAGTGATATCATTCTGATTATATAAAGAATGATGACAACATTTGCGCTTCCCTGCGCCACTAGTACCAGTCCTCCAAAAAAATAGTGTCCAAAGTGCGAGGTGGAAAGTAGTCCGAGCAAGATTTTATGTTGCGCTTTATACTCCCTTCCCGTCGTCATGTGGCGAGCTTTTTGGCGAAAGTAGGCTTTCCAACTTCGCTTAGGCTCAGAAAATGTGAAGGTTTCAGGATCAATGTTTATGATAACGTTCTTCTGCGTACTCACTTGATTGATAAATAAATCGTCGTCGCCAGAGGCAATGTGTTCGTGCTTCGAAAAGCCACCTGCGAGTTCATACAGGTGCTTGTGGTATGCAAGATTGCGGCCAACCCCCATATAGGGCATCTTGGCCAATGCGAATGAAAAATACTGAACAGCTGTATATATGGTCTCGTATCTAATAAATAGATTAAGAAATCCAGGATATCGAAAGTAAGGGGAGAAACCTAGAACTATTTGTTTGTCTCCTTGCAATGACCCCTGCATTTTTCTGAGCCAGTTTTCACTGGCTACTTCGCAATCTGCATCCGTAAGTAAAAGAACATTGTATCTGGCTGAGTCGATTCCTTCTGCTAAGATTTTCTTCTTTCCAACCTGACTGTCATACTCATACTTATTATGAATATGTATAATGCGAAGATAGGGACATTTTATAGTATGTTGTATGAGTAATTGTTTAGTTGTGTCGATTGAGTTATCGTTGACTACTATAACCTCATATAAACGGTAGTTTTGACTTAGGATACGGGGAAGGAATTTTGCCAAATTATGGGCCTCATTACGTGCACAGATTACAATAGACACTGGTGTATCTCTTGTTATGGAGCCATTTTCGGCATTTTCAGCTTCAGGAATAGGCTTTTTGTAAAAAGCAAGTCTCGAAAATAGACCCCACCAGAGGGCAAGCTGTACAATCGTACAAGCAATAAATAAGGTGAGTAAAAGTGTCCCTATCAAGAGATTACGGTATTAGGTTGGTAAAAACATTGCTTATGATGGCTTTTCGTTGCGATTTTATCTGATTGTAAGCCTGCTGATCTTTTCGCCGGAGTTGATTCCAACGCGACCTTGCTCTATAATGCACGAGTTTTCGAAAGTAAAATAGGGCAAAGAATCCGAGTAATATAGTAGATAGTATATATATAAGTGGAATATAAGGACCTAAGTCTAACATTCCCACTAGCCTATATTGAATCCAATATGTAATAGGAAATACGAATACGGTGAGTAATAGCTTGATACTGGAAGTGTAGCCGTGATACATACCTGTCTTGCGAATAATGAAGTCAGGCAGATAAAATGCCAGTAAGTTATGCAGCCAGCCCCATACTGCTGGAAGGAAGCCTGCTATCTGCCAAAAGGTTTTTAATAGAAAATTGCTTTTTGATTGTACTGCTTGATCTGTAAGCTGATAGTTTACTAGTGCATCGCAGTATTTATTTATTTCTGCAGCAATAATATTATATGCTGTTAGGTCATTTACCTTCAAGTCTACTAATCGAACTATCCATTTCTTAGAAAGAGAAAACTGTTCTTCGAGATTTGTCCCGTACTCATTCTTGTGAATAATCTCTAACTTTTGTACCAGCTTGTCAATGTCATCATCAGTCGGTTCTGTATGCAGCAAGAGCGATTGCATTCGCTCTTGAATATTTCTGGTAAGTTGCTTTACTGCCCTTACTGGATCTTGCTGATATTGTTCTTTATATGAGAGTACATCTATGGGTTGCCCGAAATTATACAGCAGATCATAGCACGCTTTTTTTGGATTCTCGTAGGTGAGCCCGACGGGCAAAATTTTAAGCGGGATAGTCCATTTGCTTATTTTTGCTGTATCTAGCGCAATGCGCGCAGTCCCTGTTTTTATTTTACGCAGGCGTCTTTCTAGTTTACTGCTTCCTTCTGCAGCTACATATAAAGTGCCATTGCGCAATAAAAATTCTGCACTTCGACGAAAACTGTCCACATTGTCTATGCGTCTGCCGCTCACATCTTTTGCACGCTCCACTTTGATGCAAAAGAGTCTGGATAATACCCAATTAGAAATTTTGGAACTGAACAGTCCTGCGTTCGCTAGGAAGTGTACGATGGCATGTTTTTCCTTGGCAGCGATGAGCACATCAACCAATGTACTTGGATGGTTGCCGACAATGATACAGGGGGCAGGCGTCTCGAAATAATCCCTATTTATCCTATATTGTTTTTTATAGAAGATGCTAAAGGTGACAAAGACAGTCCCTTTCACCAAATAATATATTCCTCTCAATATGGGACTTATTTTAAACTTCACACTTTAAAATCTTGTAAAAACTGTTTTATATCCGCGTCAAAGACTGGTCCTTCGTTAAAGTGAAAGCCAACTTGTATTGGTAGTACAAAAATGGGTAATTTATTTTCAATCAAAAATTTCCGATGTAGTTCCAAGCGCATCGCATCTTTCTCTGTAGTAAGTATTATCTTCTTTGTTCCCTCGATGGCCCTATAATGCGTCACGAGATTAGAGATGTCAAACTCCGTGAAATACCTATGATCTTCATATTCCAAGGTCTTGAGCGATTGTACGCACTCCTCCAGGTATGTGGTTAGATAATCCGTCTTGGCAATAGCACAGATCAGCAATACATCTACATCTTCGCGCAGCTGTATCCGCTGTGCGCCGTTGAATAAATAATAAGGGTTTGCATACTTATAATAGGAGAAGAAAATCTTCTGAAATGAAAGCGGAGCGATTTCTTTGGTAATAATAGCTCTGTGCTTATCAGACATAGTCGGGGGACACTTCGATACAATAATAATATCTGCTCTATGGTAACCGGACTTCCATTCGCGCAGCCGACCTACAGGTAAGAGAAAGTCTCGAGTAAATAAATAGTCGTGCTCTGTCAATAATATATTGAGTCCAGGCACGATAGCCCGATGCTGGAAGGCGTCATCTAAGAGTACGGCTTGTAAATTTTCATTCGCCATCATAAGCTTCGGAATGGCAAAGGTGCGGTTCTCTGCAACACTGACCAAGATATCGCGATATTTGCGTTTGTACTGTAGTGGTTCGTCACCGACCTGTTCTGCATTATGTCCAGCTTGTACTTCTAAGTAGCCCTTTGTTTTACGCTTGTATCCTCGGCTGACGGTCGCAATATCTATATATGGCTTGAGTAGCATGATAAGATACTCTATATGCGGTGTCTTGCCTGCTCCTCCGACTGCGAGGTTCCCAACGGATATAATTGGAATATCAAATGTTACGCCTTTTAGCAGCTTCTTTTTGTAGAGGAAGTTTCTAATCTCTACCCCTATACCATAGAGTATGGCGAAGGGCATAAATAGGATTCTTGCTAAATAATTTTGTATCATTACAGCAAAAGTAAGCAAGTGTATTGACATATGATTTGCTGCTCAAAATAATATAGACAGATGCAAGCATTACTACTATGTGCGGGGTTGGGTTCGAGGATGAAAGACCTGACGAAGGATACCCCGAAGGCGATGGTTCAAGTAAATGGTAAGCCCCTGATAGCCCATAATTTAGAGAAGTTAAAAGCGGCTGGTTTCACGACGGTGGTGGTGAATGTACACCACTTTGCTGCGCAGATATTAGATTATTTAAAGGCGCAGAATAACTTCGGATTGGATATCAGGATCTCTGATGAGTCTAAGCAGTTGCTCGATACAGGTGGTGCCATTAAGAAGGCATGGTCGCTGGTAGATGATTCGTTGCCTTTACTTGTACATAATGTAGATATTATTACTGACCTTGATCTTGCGGGGCTTATGGCTGCGCATATTGCGGAGAATCGTTTGGCAACTTTGGCGGTGAAGACGAGAAAAACGACGCGCTATTTAATGGTGGAGGAGGAGACGTTGCATCTCGCTGGTTGGACGAATATCACGACTGGGGAAGTTAAGTTGAGTAGGATCACAACGCTGATGGTGGCCAATTATGGTTTTAGTGGGATTCATATTGTCTCTAGGGCGATGGTGGATTTATTTCCGGAGGAGGATGCATTTTCTATCATTGATGTTTATCTTGATGCGGCTAAAACGAAGGATGTCATTGTGCACCCGCATGAGGATGATGTGTGGGTAGATGTGGGGAAGCCAGAGAATGTAGAGGTGGCGGAGAAGGTGTTGCGGAAGCTGCTTTCGTGATGCGTACAAAAAAGAATTACCACCGAAGGCAGTTTCCATTCGTCTAACCACCAAAGGTACCATAGCAGTTTTATCGCAGACAAGGTACCAGAGAAAAAAGCTTAGGTGTCTTGGTTGGAGTGGGAGGACTTAGGTTTTTTCTTAGGTGGTAAAAGCACACGTGGGCGAGGCTGTCTCCATTCGATTAACCACCAAAGGGACCTAAGCGGTATTGATGCGGACAAGGCACCAGAGAACAACTAGGAGAGGTTAATCTATTTTTTTTGCGATAGGGATACGTAAGGTTTAGTGTCTCCATGACGAAGGAAATGGAGATACCGGAATGAACATGGAGCCTGGAGCAGCCCGGCCCCGTAATTTTTCATGGAGGGGATCGCCCACATAATCTAATTAATCACCTTGCAATTCTTGATAAATCTCAGCATCATTGAGAAATAATAACTTTCTTTGTGCATCACAAAAGGCGAGTCATGGCACAAACATGGAAATATCAAGATAGGGGAGGAGAGCAATTTTTCTTCCTGCACATACCGAAGACTGCGGGAACTACTTTTCGCAAACTACTAGAAACGCATTTTCCGCAAGAGCATATCTACCCAAATCGATTTCAACTTTGGATGAATGACAATAAGTACTATAAACAAAAGCACCTGATAGAAAATAGGGTGGATATTCTGAATACAACGCTCATATCTGGGCACTATAATATACATCTCCTCCCACATCTGAAAAAGGAAGTACGCGCCATTGCGTTTGTAAGAGAACCCCGCGCCAGAGTCATTTCTCACATCAAGCACATCCTCCTTAAAGATCCAGTTTTTAAAAATGCAGACCCAAACCTAGTCGTCGAAAAACGGGTAGAAATACTTGCTAAACAACAAGTGCGCATGATGGGGTATAATATAAGGAAAGAAAATAATCTAGATCAAGCACTTGCGAATCTTGATAAAATAGAGGTCATCGGACTGACGGAAAAGTTTGAGCAATCTATAGACATGATCAACAAAAAATTTGGCTGGCAACTAGACTATAAAATGGAGAAAGCAAATCAGTCCATCACCCCAGACTTTGAGCTCTCCGCTGAAAGTGAGGCGCGCTTGGCAGAAAATATAAAGGAGGAGCAGATGCTCTATGATGCCTGCCTAAAAAAGTTTGAAAAACAAAAGCAGTTTTGATTTATGAATGCAGAATGCGGAAATCAGAATTGTAAAAATTCAAAATTCATCCTTCATCATTCAAACTTCCCCTCTTCTTTTCAAGTAAAAATTCATCAACCCATTCGTACTCGCATCGTGACTCGTCACCTCCTTATTCTCCTCTATTTCTGGCAAAATTTTCTGCGCCAGCTGCTTACCTAGTTCTACGCCCCACTGATCGAAGCTGAAGATATTCCAGATGGCACCCTGTACAAAAATCTTGTGCTCGTACAGGGCGATCAGATTACCGAGTAGGGTAGGAGTGAGCTTATTAAACAGAATAGAATTACTTGGATTATTGCCTTTAAAAACTTTGTAAGGCGCGAGCTTGGCGATAGACTCGGCAGGCATATCAGCGAGCTCTTGCTCCACCTGCGCCCGCGTCTTACCCACCATCAACGCCTCAGACTGTGCAAAAAAGTTGGCCATCAATTTATCGTGATGATCACCGATGGGATTATGAGAGTGGATGGGCGCGAGGAAGTCACAAGGAATCAAGCGAGTGCCTTGATGGATCAATTGGTAAAAGGAATGCTGCCCGTTGGTACCTGCAGCACCCCAGAGAATTTGCCCAGTCTCGTAGGTAACGGGATCCCCATTTCGATCAATCGACTTGCCATTGCTCTCCATGAAACCCTGCTGCAAAAAGCTAGCGAGCTTATCCATATATTGATCGTAGGGAAGAATCGCCTCCGTGTGCGCCTCAAAAAAATTGGTGTACCATATACTTATGAGCCCCAGCAAAACGGGAATATTCTCACGCAGGGCAGTCTCCTTAAAGTGGATATCCATGGCATGCATGCCTTCCAGCATCTCCTCAAAATTGGCGTAACCGATGGTGCAAGATAGAGACAGACCGATCGCGCTCGAGAGAGAAAATCGACCACCGACCCACTCCCAAAAAGCAAACATATTATTAGGGTCTATACCGAATGCCTGCACCGCTGATGCGTTGGTACTCACGGCCACAAAATGCTTGGCAATATAATCTACCTCTTCAGCCTCTTTTAGAAACCACTGACGTGCCGTCATCGCATTGGTCATCGTCTCTTGTGTGGTGAAAGTCTTAGAAGCAATCACAAACAGTGTACGCTCTGGATTGAGATTTTTGAGCACTTCCGCAATGTCGCTGCCATCCACATTCGATACATAATGCGCGCGCATGCCTGGCTGATAGTAGGGCCGCAGCGCTTCCGAAGCGAAGGATACACCGAGGTCAGATCCACCGATACCGATATTCACAATATCCGTTATCGGGTCACCCTCATAGCCCCGCCAATGACCACTATGCAGCGAGTTGCAAAAACTTTTTATCTGCTCTAAAACAGCCTTGATATTGGGCACCACATTTTCACCATCCACCATTATCTCAGCGCGTGATGTATCACGGAGAGCGACGTGCAGCACAGCTCTATTTTCCGTTTCATTTATTTTTTCACCCGCGAACATCGCCTGCATATTTTCTTTCAATCCACACTCTTCCGCAAGCTCCACCAGCAAATCCAGCGTAGTACTATCCAGTCTATTTTTAGAGAAGTCCACCAGCATATCATTCCATTCTAGATGCATATGCTCAAACCGATTGTCATTTTCCTCGAACCAATCAAGCAAATGTTTATCTTTTATTTCTTCAAAGTGAGTACGAAGCTTCTCCCAGGCAGCCGTAGTAGTAGGATTGGTGTTTTGCATGTCGCAGTTTTATTTCAACAAAAATGCATCTTTTTATGGAATTTGAATAATCGTTGCGTCTATATATTATAGATAATATCAACAACCACTTCAGCAATATGAGTGAACATATCGTATTGGGTAATTTAGGGGAGGATATGGCGGCAGGTCACCTCGCGGATCTGAGCTATACGGTCAAGGAGCGCAATTGGCGCTACCAGAGGGCAGAAGTGGACCTAATCGCTATGGATCAGGACACCCTGGTATTTGTGGAGGTAAAGACCCGCAGCTACATATATATGCATGACCCCGAGGACGCTATCAATCTGCGCAAGCGCCATCTCTTGATCGAGGCGGCGGCAGCATATATGCGGGAGCACGACCACGACTGGGCTTACCGCTTTGATGTCATCTCCATAGTACGCGAAAGCGAACAGCGATACCACATCAAGCACCTCGTAGACGCCTTCGAACCAAACTTGATGGGATAGGATAGTAAGCTGGCGCCTACCTCCAGCCATAGTTTTATACACGCCAAAAGCGGCGTATATAAAAAACTATGGCTGGAGGTCGCTATGTTTCAGGGCTCGCTATTCGCTCGGCCCAGTCCCACGAAAAAGTGGGCCTGGTCTATCTCCTCCGATACAGCAGCCGACAACACTATTCGAGCACCTATTATAGATCGTCCATCGGCTACTTTCTCTCCAGAGATCCCCTTGCACAGCGCTAGTCGATTTGCACAATAGGTAGATTTCTGCCTCCATCTTCGTCAAATCCCCACTTTCTCCACCAAATCGACCATATTCTCCTAGCAAATGCACAAAATGACGTTTCTGGCATCATAATTGCAATTTTTTAGGCGAAACAATTTATGCGTAGTTCCCCACTACCAACGATATACCGAGCAGTGATTAGTTTACTTATTACTGCTTAGGAAATGATCTCATATACATATCATCGAATACAAAGCTTTCGAGAAGTTGTATAGATTCCTAGACAGAATCTATATGATTATCAAGCCATTTTATTTCTGTCGAAGTTATCCTTTACATGACTTTCCCAGAGATAGATGGCCACAGAGGAGATACTTTGCCCAAACAAATAAACCTCGCAAAGCAGCTATATCGATGTGTTGGAAAGATATTTAGTAATCTTTAGTATTTATGTAAAGTGAGGAATCTATGCGACATGGATTCCTCTTCTTTTTTACCCCCAAACCCCAACCACACCCCACTAAACCCCATTACCCCCTTATTCGTCTAAAAAATTTCTCATATCCAATCTTATTCCTTATATTAACATATCATAGCATTCATAAATTAAATTAGAAAACATGCCAATCAATCCAATTTTCATCATCCTCATATTCCTAGTCCTTATACTCTTATTCAACGGACTATTCACCGTACGCCAAACCACAGCCGCCATAATACAGCGTCTTGGCAAATTTCAAACGGTAGCCCAATCTGGACTACACTTCAAAATACCTGTCTTAGACCAGATCGCGGGACGCATTTCCCTCAAGATTCAGCAATTGGACGTACCCGTAGAGACCAAAACGAAAGATGACGTATTCGTCCGCCTCAAAGTTTCCGTTCAGTTTCGAGTACTTCCAGAACTGATCTACGATGCCTTTTACAAACTCGAAAATCCACACGAGCAAATTACGGCCTATATATTCGATGTAGTAAGAGCAGAAGTACCGAAGATGGTACTAGATGATGTATTCGTAAGAAAGGACGATATCGCATCTGCCATCAGTAATGAACTGCAAGAGGCCATGAATGACTATGGATACAAAATAGTAAGAGCCCTAGTTACTGACATCGATCCAGATCAAGCTGTGAAGGACGCCATGAACAGGATTAACGCTTCCGAGAGAAAGAAGATGGCTGCCGAATATGAAGGAGAAGCGGAAAAAATAAGAATCGTAGCCAAAGCCAAAGCAGAAGCAGAATCGAAGCGACTCCAAGGTCAAGGTATTGCAGATCAAAGAAGAGAAATTGCCAAAGGACTTGAAGACTCCGTAGAAGCCCTCAACAAAGTGGGTATCAACTCACAAGAAGCTTCCGCGCTTATAGTGGTTACCCAGCACTACGATACCTTGCAGTCCATGGGTGAAAACGCAAACAGCAATCTAATAATGTTACCCAACTCACCCACCGCGGGAGCAGATATGCTTACCAATATGGTAGCTTCCTTCGCTGCCTCCGCTAAGCTCGGTGAAAAACATAACAATGGATCGGCAGCAAAACAACTCAACGGGAAGTAGTAAATCAGCGTTGTAAAATATACCAATTAAAGGGTGTGGATCAATACATAGATCGACACCCTTTTTCATTCCACAAATGAACACTTTCATCAAAGAAAACCCCATTCTTTTTTTTCTACCAAAACCCATGTCATTCGCCTCTCCCCACCGAAACAAAGCAGAATTAGCATATATTTACCTTATCATTTATTACACGAATCGAACAATGGAAATCAAAGAAATAGACAATATAGAACTCAAATACCTAGAAGTAAAAGACTATCAAGAACTCAAGGTAGCTATGATAGAATCCTACACTTCTATGGAAGACGCCTATTGGAAAGAAACCCAAATAGCGTCGCTCATCGAAAAATTTGCGGAGGGTCAAGTAGTTATAAAAATTAACGGTGCATTGGCAGGGTGTGCGCTATCTATCATCGTCGATTACGATGATTTCACCGATAACCATACTTATAAGGAAATCACACAAAACTATACCTTCGATTCTCATTCCGATGAGGGCGATATACTTTATGGAGTAGATGTATTCATCAAACCAGAATACAGAGGCCTACGCTTGGGCAGAAGATTATATGATTATCGTAAGGAACTGTGCGAAAAGTTAAACCTCCGGGGCATCGCCTTTGGCGGCAGAATACCCAACTACCACAAGTACAGCCATGAAATGAGCCCCAAGGAATATATCGACAAAGTTAAGAGAAAGGAAATCAACGATCCAGTGCTCAACTTTCAAATTTCAAATGATTTTCATCCAGCCAAAATACTAAAGGATTACCTAGAAGGAGATAAAGACTCCAAAGACTTTGCTGTCCTGCTAGAGTGGGACAATATCTACTTTGAGAAAGCCTCCAAAAAAGCAGCGACCAAGAAGAAGGTGGTCCGACTTGGTCTCATCCAGTGGCAAATGCGCCCCTACAATAAATTAGCAGAACTACTCCAGCAAGCAGAATACTTTATAGATGCAGTATCCGGCTATAGAGCAGATTTTGCGGTCTTCCCAGAATTTTTCAACGCTCCCTTGATGGCAGAAAACAACCATCTTCCAGAGCCAGAGGCGATTCGAGAGCTAGCTAAATATACAGAGAGCATAGTACAGCAATTTTCAGAATTATCTATCTCTTACAACATCAATATCATCTCGGGATCCATGCCAGAGATTAAGGACGATGTACTATATAATGTAGGTTATCTATGTAAAAGAGATGGTTCCGTGGAGCGCTACGAAAAAATTCACGTCACCCCGGATGAAGCAAAAGTTTGGGGTATGCAGGGAGGGTCGGAACTAAAAACCTTTGATACCGATTGTGGAAAAATAGGGATCTTGATCTGCTACGATTCTGAGTTCCCAGAACTGAGCAGATTATTGGCGGACGAGGGGATGGATATACTCTTTATCCCATTCCTTACCGATACCCAAAATGGATACTCCAGAGTACGTAACTGCGCCCAAGCTCGCGCCATTGAAAACGAATGCTATGTGGCCATTGCAGGTTCTGTTGGTAACTTACCGAATGTGCATAATATGGATATCCAGTTTGCCCAGTCTATGGTATTTACCCCTTGCGATTTCTCTTTTCCGTCCAATGGCATCAAAGCCGAAGCTACGCCCAATACAGAAATGATTCTCATAGCAGATGTTGACATTGATCTCCTACGAGAACTAAACCGATTCGGTAGCGTGCGTAACCTGCAAGATAGAAGAACAGATTTATTTGAGTTGAAGAAAAAATAGGGAAAAGTCTCTACGCGTTCAAGGTTAACCACCGTGGTCACTGTAGATTGATCTAAAGCGGTCAAGTCAGCGTAGAAAAAGCGTTTCTTCGGTGCCTCTCTTATGCTCGTTAAAACAGCTTCGGTTCCTACGGTGGTTCAACAATGCTAGAGCATATATTGAGTGATACGCTATGTGTACACTTTAATATATTTTCATAAAATTTCATTTAGCTTTGCAAAAAAAAAATTGTTCAAAGCCACTACAGATTTATTTATTAACTCCTTCTCAGGATTGTCCAAGGAAATTTGGATGTTATCCCTAGTCACGTTGATCAATAGGATAGGGGCTATGGTATTCCCATTTCTATCTGTTTACTTAGGCACCCAAGTAGGCTTTGATATTACCCAAGTCGGTTGGATCATGAGCGCCTACGGAGTCGGCTCAGTCATAGGATCAGTAGTAGGAGGGAAGCTTACAGATTACTTCGGCCATCTAAAAGTAATGGTGGGTAGTTTACTCCTATCCTCACTCGCTTTCGTAGGATTGCTCTATCTCGAAACTTTCTATCAATGGCTTGGCTTTATTATGTTGGCAACTCTTATTACCGATTCATTCAGACCAGCCAACTTCGTGGCGATGGACTATTACAGTGCACCAGAAAATAAAACAAGATCGATCTCGCTTATACGCCTGATGATTAATTTGGGAATCGGAATCGGTCCACTGGTAGGAGGGTATTTGGCAGTGAAGTATGGTTATACATGGCTGTTTATTATTGATGCAGTTACATGCATTCTGGCTGCCATATTTCTCTATGCAAAACTCGGTCACACAGATTCTGGGCCAGCGCTACAAGAAAAGCGGACAGCTATCAAGGAGTCAAAACTAGCATATGTAAAAGGAAAGTCTCCATACAAGGACTTTGCCTACCTTATATTTATGGGGCTCTTATTGTGCAGCACTGTTTCCTTTGCGCAACTAATTTTTACTTTGCCCTACTTTCTCAAAACAGTATTGGGCTTTGACGAAGATATTATTGGACAATTGTTAGCTATCAATGGAATTGTTATTTTTCTCTTTGAGATGCCAATGATATATTATCTCGAAAAAAAAGTCAAACCAAAAGTACTGATGGCAATTGGCGCCTTTATGATAGGATTGAGTTATCTAGTTTTAGTAGGTCTAGCTGGCTTTGGATTTTATGCTATTTATGCCATTCTTCTATTAAGTATACTTTTAATAACATTTGGAGAAATAATCAATTTCCCATACACCAATGTCAAAGCGCTGGCAATGGCGGATGAGAACAACAAAGGAGAATACATAGGAATGTACACCATGATCTGGCCAGCGGCAATGATAATAGCCTCGCCTTTGGGATTTAATATCGCTGCCGTCTATGGTTGGAATACGCTTTGGATTGTTTGCGTTTGTTTAAGTACAGTTGCCGCATTTGGGTTTTATTATCTTGACGATTTATTTAGGGATATTCAGAAGTAAGCGAAGCTAACCCTGGAAGGGTTTAATATTATAGCACAGGGTTTCAACCCTGTGTAAATGAGTAGGGTAGATCAATTTGGCGTGATTTTTCAGAA
>ENA-ORXR01000423-ORXR01000423.1-marine-metagenome-genome-assembly--contig:-NODE-423-length-58372-cov-18.956308_pt1 | contig 58372 bp, 58 predicted proteins | sample MGYA00237866_ERZ511479 | MGnify/ENA metagenome assembly ERZ511479 | reverse complement strand
ACAGATTTATAGCCGCGTTTTTTCGCCTCAGCAGGACTTTCGGTTTGCTCGCAAACGGCAACGCGAAAGCCTTTTTTAATGAGCCGCTGCAAATAAATTTCGGAAGAGTGAGCCGGCACGCCGCACATAGGAATTGGCTCGCCGTCGTGCTTGCCGCGTTTTGTCAGCGCAATATCGAGGGCAGCCGCTGCGCGAACGGCGTCATCAAAAAACAACTCGTAAAAGTCGCCCATGCGGTAAAAGAGCAAAGCCTCCGGCCCGACCTCTTCCTTAATACCCAAAAACTGCGCCATCATAGGCGTCAGCTTTTGTGCTTTTTCGGGCTTTTTTGCGGGCGCGTTCATGACTGTGGTTCTGGCAGAAAATTATGGCTTTTGAAAGGGGACGAACGGCCCCCAAGCAGGAACCCCGTCATCATCAATCCCGTCCGTAAATCGCATTCGGGCGGCGAATATTGCCAATAAGAATGCCGGAATGCCAAAGAGAGCCGTCACAACAAAGAACACCTCATATCCGACGGCATCGGCCAATAATCCGGAAAAGCCTGCAAGAGATTTTCCGTAAAAAGCAAATAAGGAGGATAGCAGCGCATATTGTGTGGCCGACATCTTTCTGTTTGTCATAACCGACATGAAAGCGATGAAGACCGAGCCCGCAAAACCCGCTGCAATATTATCGGCGCCTATTGTAACGAAGAGGTAGATCGCGCGCGGCGTTTCGACCTGCGCGAGCCACGCAAAAGTCAAATTTGTCAAAACCGTCAGAACCGCGCCAATAATCATAGCGCGCCCAAGGCCTTTCGTCATCGCATATAGGCCGCCCCAAAACGCCCCGATAATTCCAACAATGATTCCAAAAACACCTTTTACCGTACCAATGGTCGCCTTGTCATATCCTAAGTCAATATAGAGGGGACCCGCCATCACACCCATTGTGGTATCTGAAATGCGATATGTCACAACCATGGCCAATAAGACCAAAGCCCAGGGCCCTGTGCGGCGGACGATATCTGCGAAATCGCCCAAAATTGGAACGTCATAGATTGCTGACGTGCTTAATTGGGGTTTTCCCAACGGCGAAATAAACCATGCGGCTAAGATAAAAGGTAGAAAAAGAACAAATGTATAAAAACCGCCTAAGATTTCGTTGGGAATATATGCCAAGACAGAACCTATCGCGCTAATGCCCAAACGCAACCATCCTCCTTCACTCAGCCCAAGCCAGAGACCGCCGCCCACGACGGCCAAAGTTAAGACACCCAACCCTAAACCGATGAACGGATTAGTTTCTAAATGTTCAGGCTTGGAGACATCTGGCGCCCAAAGGGGTGTGGATGCACCGATAACGGCTAAGACGCCCAATAAAAGATAAGTGAGCCCAAAGCCGCCAATTTCAGCGATGAACAATCCGCCCGTTACAGCGGCAATCATGCCAAATCTGTATCCTAGCTGGTAGATTGCGCTGACCATGGCCTGCTCAGCATTTGACGCGTTATCAACCCGCCAAGCATCAACGCAAATGTCCAAGGTTGCGGATGCGAATGCGATCAGGACCGCACATACGGCGATGGATTGTAGATCCCGGGCAGGATCTTGCTGTGACATGGCAAACATCGCCAGCGCTGTTCCGAGAACGGCGAAAAGCGTCCACCCTTTGCGATTTCCAAGCCATTTCGAAAAACCTGGAATACGGACGCGGTCAACCAAAGGGGCCCATAGAAATTTTAGACTATATGCGAAACCGACCCAGACAAAAAAACCGATTGTTGAGCGGGAGACGTCGGCCTCGCGCAGCCAGATAGACAAAACCTGATAGACCAACATAATCGGCAGTCCGGCGCTTGCGCCCAGTAATAACATGGCAGCATTGCGCGGGCTGTCGAGCGTCGCCGCCAAGGTGGCGCTGTAGCCAGCGAAAGGGCTACGTTTTACGGCTGGGTCAGGTGTTTCCATATCCACGCCTAGCCTAGTCAACGCGCAGACAAAAGGGCCGCATTGCGGCCCTTTTTAGAATAGTTCAAATTTGGCTATGTTTAAGCAGCTTGGGTCATGCGGGCTTTCGCCTCTTCACTGGTCCAATCGCTTACTTTTTCCGATAATTCTTCGGCGCTGACGGGCTTCGTCATAAAGTCGTTCATACCGGAGTCAAAACACGCATTCCGATCATCATCAAATGCGTTTGCCGTTAAGGCAATGATCGGCAGAGCTCGGTTTACATTCGGTAGCGCTCTAATTTTTCGAGTCGCTTCGAGGCCATCCATATTTGGCATACGCATATCCATGAAAATCAAATCATATTGTGCGGTTTTCATGGCCTCGACAGCCAGAACACCATCTTCCACGGTCTCGACGGTATGTCCCTCTGCTTCCAACAGGGTGCGCGTCAGAAGAGCATTGATTGCATTGTCTTCGGCGAGAAGAATACGCATGGTGCCGCCTATCTCTTCTGCTTGGGTGGCCATTTCGTCCTGTGTTGGCTCGGCATTTGCGCTTGCCGCTGGCCCGGAATCGTCGGCTAAGGATTCGGCTCCTATAGCTTTGGCAATGACTGCGTCGCGCCAATTATTTCCAAGAACCGAGGAACCGGACTCGATTGGTAGCGCCCGGCGCTCAAATTCTCTCTCCTCTTCAGGCTCTCCTTGCATGACTGGCGCAGACGCGGTCTCCTCGGCCGCTGGACCGGACATGGCGTAGGCGTCATCAGACGGGATTTCGATATTTGGTATATCAATTTCAGGCACGGGAATCGGATCGGAATGTATGTCCGCTACGGTTTCATCGACTGATGTTTCGAAGTTATCGACAGGCGTTTCAGGGGGCTGATGCGTTTGCTCGGTTTGCGGATGCTCCATTTGAGCTTGCGCAGGCTCCGCTTGGCGCTCCTGCGTAGCTTGAGCGGGCTGGTTTTGCTGCGGGGCTTGATAGGCATGATCAGTAGGCGCTTGTTCCGGAGCGGACATCGCCGCAGGATCAGGGTCCGGGGCTTGCACAAAAACCGTTACATTTCGCGCCAAAGAAAATGAATTTCCGTCAGCTAGAGATTGCTCCATCCAGTCATAGACTTGCTCAGAACCGTCGGGCCCCGGCAAACGTGTTTCAAAACGATAGGGCGCGGCTTGAGGCGCAGGCCAACCGCCAACAGCATTTCCACGCCAATCTTCAACCCGGCCGCCGTAGAGCCCCAAGAAAGCCGCATTCACAAAAAGAATTCGGCCTTGCGGATCGCGCTTTATTGCAGGATCCGGCCAAGGCCAAAATTGCGCTGCGAAAATATCGTCTGGTGACATGCGTCTATCCTTGAAACTTACCGCCCCAGGCTCGCGATCCGATCATCAAAGGAAAAATCGAAAAACAAATATGGTTAAGGCTTCCATGCCTTTTGGGCCTTTAGTCTAAAAGAACGGTTACCGAAGACGGACTAATATGACATTTGCAGATAAATTTGGTAACACTCGCTTAAGGTTTCAGGCAAAAAACTCACTTTTCGACTTTAACGCAGACTGTTTTACCATTTTAGGTGTAAAATGGATTGCGATTAGATGTACCGGTATTCTGACCAATCGATTGCCGGTTCGCCAAGCCTGAACGTGCGCGGCGATGTGATAAAGCCTCTGCAATATGAAGACGATGAACCCCCTTCGAACCCGCCAAATCAGCTAACGTTCGCGCCACGCGTAGTACGCGATGATAGCCGCGCGCCGTCAACCCTAACGTCTCCGCAGCCTGAATAAGCAGTTTTCGGCCTTCATCATCAGGCTGCGAGACCTCTTCTAGCTTAGCTTGGCTAAGGGCCGCATTCACGACGCCGTCATTACGCTGCATTTGCCGCTCCCGCGCATGCGCGACCCGCAGTGCAATTTCCGCTGTTCCCTCGGCGGCTGGTGGAAGCGCCAAATCGGCAGGCGTGACGGCAGGCACGTCAATTTGAATATCAATTCGGTCCATAAACGGCCCCGACACGCGCGCCTGATAATCTGCCGCGCAGCGGACGCCCCGCCTGCAGGCAATACCGTCCGCGCCGCCGCTCCCGCAACGGCACGGATTCATCGCCGCAATAAGCTGGAAACGAGCCGGATAGGATACATGCGCATTTGCGCGCGCAACGGAAATTTCGCCGGTTTCTAAAGGCTGCCGTAAACTATCCAGGACCTGCGGCGTAAACTCCGGAAGCTCGTCTAAAAATAAGACGCCGCGATGTGCGAGCGATGCCTCGCCGGGTTTCGCTTTTGATCCGCCGCCGACCATCGCCGCCATGCTGGCCGAATGATGAGGAGACCTAAACGGGCGTGCGCGGGACAGCTCACCCTTGTGCAGCAGGCCCGCCACGGAATGCACCATCGATACATCCAGCAGCTCATTCGCCGCAAGCGGCGGCAATAAACCGGGAAGGCGCGCGGCGAGCATGGACTTGCCTGATCCCGGCGGTCCAATCATCAAAAGATTATGCCCGCCGGCGGCAGCCACTTCGAGTGCGCGCTTCGCGGTTTCCTGCCCGCGAACGTCCCGGATATCCAACGTCGCCTCGGGTTCAATCATTTGGCCGGCAGTAGGACGGCTTAAAACCTGTGTGCCTTTGAAATGATTGATAAGCTGCACCAGAGTTTGCGGCGCGAGCAGAGGAAGGTCCCCTGCCCACGCCGCCTCTGCCCCATTGGGCTCAGGGCAAATCAATCCGAGGTCATGCGATGTCGCCATCATGGCTGCGGGCAGCGCGCCCGGGACAGCGCAGATGGTTCCGTCCAAACTGAGCTCGCCTATTGCAGCAAACCCCTCAATCGCGTCAGCTGGAATCGCGCCTATCGCGGCCAGTAATCCAATCGCAATTGGCAGATCATAATGCGCGCCTTCTTTCGGTAAATCGGCAGGCGCCAGATTAATTGTAATCCGCTTTCCGGGCAGGTGAAGCCCGAGCGATACAAAGGCGGCGCGCACGCGGTCCCGCGCCTCAGATACGGATTTATCGGCCAATCCTACGACATTGAATATCTGCTTTCCGCCGGACACAACTTGAACCTGGACATCGACGCGGCGAGCCTCCGTACCTTGGAAGGCGACTGTGGTGATACGGGCAACCATGGAGGCCTCTCAAAATTATAAAATCTGATTTAGTCAATCAGATGGAATGGAACAAATCAAGAACTTTGTGGCCCGAATGCCAATTTTGCACGCTCTGATAGTCATATTTGCGACATATTGGCTTGATTACCAAAGTGTTAGGCGGCACAATTTTGTTAGGCCGATCACAAAGATCAGGCAGATACCATTAGGGGAAAATTATGGATATTGTTAGTTTAGGACTTGGATTACTTAGCGGCGGCGGCGGCGGTTTGCTCGGCGGTAAGCTCACAGGCTCCAGCATGGGCAAAGGCGCTCAAATGTTGACAGGTATTGTTGGCGGCACCGGCCTTGCAGCCATTTCGCAGTATATTCCCGGGATTAGCGGATTATTCGCCAGCCCGGCAGCTGGCGCAGGCTTGAACATCTCAAGCATTCTGGGCGGCGTTGTTTCCGGCGGCGTAGGCGGAACACTTCTCACCTTCATCCTTGGTAAGGTTATGGGCAATAAAGGCTAAAGCCTGACCCATTATTAAATTGGGACGCCCGTGCAAATTGCGCGGGCGTTTTTTATTGCATTAATCAAAGGTCGTTTTCATCTGTTCGGCAGACAGGGCAATTCCCCGTCTATATTTCCGGCGACCCATCCATTGGACTAACGCCAAAATTGGCGAACAAATGACAACAACGAAAAACGAGGCAAAAACTGCGCCCCTAAAGTTCAAATAATCCAATTTGATTCCGTAAGCTTCGGCAGTGAGGATTCGCAGAACGGAAATAGCCATTATTGTTAGAAATAAAGTTCCAATAGCGATCATGAAAGCGCGGCCCGGTCGGGCCTTCCATTTGAGAACAAAGAAGATAGGAATCGCCAGAATCGAAGCAACAACAGTGAGTAACAGCAAAAGTATCACAACATTTTTCTTTACTTAGACAAGCCAATACAACGCACCGCGCGGTAGCCTTTTATCCCTGCCGGAAAAATCAGCGGCTTTTCACTTATCCGTAGAGGATCTCGCATGTGATAACCTCGGGCGTCATGTTTCACGATCATCGCCCAATGAGACCGGCCGTTCGGCAGATAGAATTGCACCATCGGATAGTCACCGCGCCTCATACAGGCATCAATTGTCGGGGCGTCGACCTTGTCGTAATATGTGGCTTTGGCCCGGCCATCGGTAACGCGGCTTATGCCGTCCCAGATGAGCCAGCCTCTTTTCGTGAAGCTGTTCGTCGCCGTCAGGCGCTTATTCAAATCCTGCGGATTTGTTTGAAAGCCAAGATTGGTTAGCGCCATCGCCGCAGCTGTGACAAGGCACCCGTCACGCCCCATTGTATCAGAGGTCTGTCCCAAACGGTCCGAGGCCCATCGGGGGTCTTTTTGGGAATATTTAATACTGTCGCGCAAAACCAAGCTGCCCGGCTGCACAGCCTCAATGGCGGAGGGCTCCACGCTTTTGGATGCAGACCCGCAGGCGGACAATAAAATTGCCGCAAAACATATGGCGCTCACGCGTTTCATGGTAACCCGTCATAAAGAAAAGGTCTTGGCGGGATGTTAAGAATTTGGTCGCCCAAAATCAAATTTGAAACTAAATTCGAAATCACATTACCGGTAATCGGCCCTATTCTTCACCCTCGACGACAGACCCGCTTTGCAGCTGAATGTAGTTTTGGATGCCCATTTGTTTGATGAGGTCAAATTGCGTCTCGAGGAAATCGACATGCTCTTCCTCCTCAACTAAAATGGCCTGCAAAATATCACGCGTGCCGTAATCGCGAACGCTCTCGCAATGCTCAACCGCGTCGCGGTACATAGGAATAGCGTGATCTTCTAACTTCATATCACATTGCAAAACTTCTTCGACGGTTTCGCCTATGTGAAGCTTGCCAAGATCCTGCAAGTTCGGAAGTCCGCCGAGAAAGAGGATACGCTCAATAATTGTATCGGCGTGGTTCATCTCCTCAATGGATTCTTCATATTCCTTTTTCGCCAGCTTGCTTACGCCCCAATCTTTAAGCATGCGAGAATGCAAAAAATACTGATTAATCGCCGTGAGCTCAGCCTTTAGCGCCGTGTTCAGCCATTTAATTGTCTTTGGATCACCGCGCATTATTATCTCCATAGGCTCTAACCGGGGGGTAGTCTTGTCATGCCGTCGTGACCTAAATCGGTTGGGCTCGTCAACGAAAAAGCGTGCAGGTGAAAGTCATTCGCGAAGAAAGTTTCGCTGCTGCATTTCATTTGGATGGTTCGAAGGGGTTTGGCTTACTCGGCGGCTTCAAGCAGCGGATTACAGGCGCGCCAAGCTTGTAATCTGGAATTGATATCCGCGCGGCATTGACCGCAATTGAATTTCGTACCGCAAGCCCGCTGGACGCAAGCCGCTGTTTCCGCACCTTGCGCAGCAGCCGCGTCGACTTTGGAGCTATTAATATTATTGCAGATGCAATGTATCATGCCCTATCTATGAGCCAGTTGCGAATGAGTGTCAATTACTTTGCAACTCATTCGCAGACTTAATTGCAGTTATGGTAAAGATTCAGCAAACCTATTTCGGGGTTAATCGCAGTAGCTTTCCATCTCCGGACTCCGCCGATTTTTCGATGAGAATGAGAAGCGCGCCGTCCTGCGCGACACGCAGGTCACGAACGCGCATGTTCAGATCGGATAACAAATCGTCCTCGCCGACGCTGATCCCATTTTCCAAATCCACGCGGCGAATGTCGCGGCTGGCGAGACCTCCAATAAGTGCATCGCCGTTCCAATCCGGAAACATCGCGCCGCGATAAATCACGAGGCCGGACGGCGCGATAGACGGCGTCCACCCGTGAACGGGATCAACCATCCCCTGAAAACTCTCATAGGGCGAGATACGCGCGCCTTGATAATCCCGGCCCTTTGTCGCGAGCGGCCAGCCATAATTTGCGCCCGGTTCAACTTGGTTCAGCTCATCACCGCCGCGCGGGCCATGTTCATGCTCCCAGAGCACACCGGTTTCAGCATCAAAGGCAAGGCCTTGCACATTGCGGTGGCCCAACGAGTAGATTTCGGGGAGAAAAGGCGTGGCCTGTGTAGCGAGTAGTTTGCCGGACTCGTCCTTAATCTTTTGATTATATGGGTTATCGTCCGGTACGCTACCATCGCGGCTTATCCGGATGAGTTTACCCAAATGCGTATCGGGTTTTTGAGCGTCCTCGCGATACCCAAAGCCATCACCCAAACTTAGCACCAAGGTCTCGTCAGGCAGAAAAACGATTTTTCCGCCAAAATGAGAGTTACCTGCCTTTGGCGGACCCGCGCGAAAAATGACATCGGGACTTGCCAAAACACTGCCGTCTAATCGCGCACGCAGGAGGGCGGTGCCATTCGCGTCATCATCGCCATAAGAATATGAAATATAAACCTCTGCGCTGGTCACGAAGTCAGGCGCGATAACAACATCCAAAAGGCCGCCCTGCCCGCTGGCGTATAAATCGTCCGGAAGCCCGGTGAGGTCGACACGCTCACCTTTGCCTGAAATGCGGAGCAATCGTCCCGATTTCTCCGTGACCAAATAGCCTCCGTTTCCGGGGAGCTCTGCCACGGACCAGGGTTTTTTCAATCCCCCTGCAATTTCGGTTAGGGTAAATTCCGTCGAGAGGCGCTCAGGTAAATCAGGCGCGGGCTGCGCTTCGAAACAGCCCGTCAGAAAGGCCGCCGAAACCATAAGCCCCAAACCCGTTTTTAATCCAGCCATGTCTGTCTCCACTTGACGTAATGTCCCGTTCCCCTCTAGCCATAAACTCATGAACGGAATTATCAAACGGATTGGCGGCTGGATCGCGGCGGCTCTAACAACGGTGATTATCGGCGTCGCGTTTCAAACCCAAAATGTGCTCGCACGGCTAAACGGTATTGGCGCAGATGTCGGTCTGGCCGATCGTTTATCAATGACGGGATATGATATCTTCTATCTTGGGAAGCCCTATTTCGTCTTCATCGGGATAGCCCTTGCCATCGCCTTTCTCGCAGGTGGTTTGGTCTATCGTCTCGCAAAATTTGGACGTCCTATGATTTACACCGTGGCCGGCGCAATCGCGATTTTGGTTCTACTATTCGCCATGAAAACCCAATTCTTCGGCACGCACATCATCGCCGGCGCCCGTGACGGGATCGGAATTAGTTTGCAAATGCTGGCCGGGGCTTTGGGCGGATTCGTGTTTGCAACGGTTAGCCGCCCTAAAGATAAAGCCTTTATGGAAAACACAGCCGGTTGAGAATGTGCACGACCCAAAGCCGACCAGGGGCTTCGGCGCTCCGCTATAATTGGCCCCACCGGGCCAATTATAGTCGCTACGTATTCATTGAATCAAAGAAGTCGGCGTTTGACTTATTGTCTTTGAGTTTACCCAGCAGGAATTCAATCGCGTCCATTGTTCCCATTGGGTTTAGTATGCGGCGCAGGACATAGGTTTTCTGAAGCTCATCGGCGGGCACCAAAAGCTCCTCCTTCCGCGTGCCGGATTTCGTGACGTCAATCGCAGGGAAAATCCGCTTATCCGCGACTTTGCGATCCAGCACGATTTCGGAGTTGCCCGTGCCTTTAAACTCTTCAAAAATAACTTCGTCCATACGCGAGCCCGTATCGATCAACGCCGTCGCAATAATTGTCAGCGAGCCGCCATCTTCGATATTCCGCGCCGCGCCGAAGAACCGCTTTGGACGCTGGAGCGCATTGGCATCCACACCACCGGTGAGGACCTTGCCTGAGGACGGCACGACCGTGTTATAGGCACGGCCCAAGCGCGTGATGGAGTCGAGGAGGATCACAACATCCTTGCCATTTTCCGTGAGACGTTTGGCTTTTTGAATTACCATTTCGGCAACCTGAACATGGCGCGTGGCAGGTTCATCAAAGGTGGAGGAGACAACCTCGCCCTTCACGCTGCGCTGCATGTCCGTCACTTCTTCGGGGCGTTCGTCAATCAGGAGAACGAGCACATAAATCTCAGGATGATTTTTCTCGATGGAATGCGCGATATTTTGCAGCAAGACCGTTTTACCCGTGCGCGGCGGCGCAACGATCAAAGCGCGCTGACCTTTACCAATTGGCGCCACGATATCGATGACACGGCCGGATTGATCTTTCAGCGACGGGTCTTCAATTTCCATCTTCATCCGCTCATCAGGATAAAGCGGCGTGAGGTTGTCAAAGTGAACTTTATTACGCGCATCTTCGATGGTAGAAAAGTTGATTGAAGTTAATTCGGCAAGCGCGAAGTAATTCTCGTTTTCTTTGGGCGAGAGGATTTCGCCGGAAACCGTATCGCCCGTTTTCAAGCCGAATTTACGGATCAGTTTGGGATCAACATAAATATCATCGGGACCCGGCAGGTAGTTCGCTTCCGGCGCGCGCATAAAGCCGAAGCCGTCTTTCAGAACTTCGAGCACGCCGGAGCCTGTTGTTTTTACATCATCTTCTGCGAAGTCTTTGAGGATCGCAAAGAAGATATCCTGCTTTCGCATAGACGCTGCGTTTTCTACGCCAACATCTTCAGCAAATTTCGTGAGTTCTTTTGGTTTTAATTTCTTAAGATCATCAAGAGAGATGGTTGTCATCTCGTCAAGGTCTTCATTTAGTAAGTCAGTCATAGGGGTACTTTTAGTTTGGGAATTTTGCTGTCCGAATGAGCGCGCTCGCGGTCAAATCATCAAATTATTTGGTTCGGAAAAAGCGACAGGGCCAGGACGGCCTGTTTCTAAGGTCGCTATATGGGTAAATATAGGACCCCGTCAAGTCACTACAATATGGCCCACCGAATGCTATAGGCGACAACCGTTACCACGGCGACGCCTGCGAGCCATAAGGCGACAAACCAGCCCAGACGTTTTGCCGTCTGCTTCATTAGTGATAGCCTTCATCCGGGTCGACCTTCCCGCGAAAGACCCAATAGGCAAATGCAGTATAGCCAAGGATAAGCGGGATAAGAACGCAGGCCCCGACAAACATAAATATTTGAGAGCGGAACGGTGTTGCCGCGTCCAAGATGGAAACATCCGGCGGAATAATGTTCGGGAACATCGAAATCCCCAGCCCGACAAAACACATGGCGAAGAGCAGAAGCGAGAGAATAAACGGTCTGTATTCGTGGTTATGTGTACGCAGCGAGGCCAGCATAGTAATCGAAATGGCCCCAATAATGATCGGCATCGGGATTGTCACAAAGAGCCCGGGCGTTTGGAACCAGCGGGAATAATAATCAACATCAAGAAACGGCGTTGCGAGACTAACTGCGCCTATAAACCCTATGGTAGCCAGACCAAATATGACGCCAAGTTTTCGCGCGCGAGATTGTACATCGCCGTCTGTTTTCATGATCAGCCATGTCGCTCCCAAAAGCGCGTAGCCTGCCACGACGGCCACGCCGCAAAGGACGGAGAAAGGCGTAAGCCAATCCCACCAGCCGCCGGCGTAGGACCGGCCATCAACCACCACACCCTGCAATAAAGCGCCGAGCGCAATACCTTGAGAAAAGGCCGCCACAATAGACCCGCCGATAAAGGCCGCGTCCCAATATTTTAGCCAGCGTTTCGTCCGCCAGCGAAATTCAAAGGCTACGCCGCGAAACACGAGCGCGAGCAACATAAAAATAATCGGCATATAGAGCGCGGGCATTAAAATCGCATAAGCCATCGGAAAGGCGGCCAGTAAGCCGCCGCCGCCCAGCACTAACCATGTTTCATTCCCGTCCCAAACGGGCGCGACAGTGTTCATTAATAGGTCGCGATCCCTTTTTTCCGGGAAGAAAGGATAAAGAATACCGAGGCCTAAATCGAACCCGTCCAGCACGACATATATATAAACAGCGATGGCCAGAAGCCCGGCCCATGCATAAGCCAGCCAAGGGACAATTTCCATTCCAGAGAGTGCAGCGCTTTCCATTACTCTTTCACCTCATCCATTTCCGTTTGCCTTTGAACCTGCTGCGCAGGCGTAATGCCGGAGGTTCGAATTGGACCTTCGCTACTGCTACTAAGTCCTTGCTCATCGGCCTGCGGCGGTTTCTTCATCAGGCGTAAAATGTAGAAAACACCTGCGCCGAAAACGAAGAAATAGACAACGATAAAAGCCAAAAGCGAGGCCCCGACTGCGGGTGCGTCCAAAGGCGACGCCGACTCGGATGTCCGCATCAACCCATGAACTGTATAGGGCTGCCGCCCGACTTCAGTCGTAATCCAGCCTGCCAGAACAGCGACCAATCCGCTGGGGCCCATAATCAGCATGGCGCGGTGCAAGAGTTTGGAGTCGTAGAGCTTGCCGCGAAAACGCGTCCAAAGCCCCAGCAAGGCGACGCCGAGCATAATGAAACCGATGCCCACCATGATACGAAATGACCAGAAGACAATGGCCACAGGCGGCTGGTCCTCGTCAGGGATTGTATCCAAACCGTCCATAGGCGCGTTTAAATCATGTTTCAAAATCAGGGACGAGACTTTCGGAATACAAACAGCATGTTTTAATTCTTGCGCCCCATCATCGGGAATCCCAAACAGACAAAGCGGCGCGCCGTCGGGATGGCTTTCATAATGACCTTCCATCGCCATGACTTTTACGGGTTGGTGCTCTAGCGTATTGAGGCCGTGCAGATCCCCGAGGAAAATTTGGAGCGGCGCTGTGAAAGCAATCATCCACATCGCCATAGAGAACATAGTTTTTACGCCCGGGTTATCTTTGCGGCCTTTTAAAAGATGCCACGCGCCGACCCCGCCGACGATAAAGGCGGTCGTGAGATAAGACGCCGTAAGAGTGTGGGAGAGGCGATAAGGAAAAGACGGGTTAAAAATAATCTCAAGCCAATTGACCGGGAGAAATTGTCCATTCTCTCCGATGATGTGGCCTTGCGGTGTGTGCATCCAGCTGTTCACCGATAAAATCCATGTCGCGGAGAGCGCTGTTCCGAACGCCACCATCAGGCAGGCAAACATATGAAGCTTTGGCCCCACACGGTCTCGGCCAAATAACATTATGCCGAGAAACCCGGCTTCCAAGAAAAAGGCCGTCAAAACCTCATAAGCCATAAGCGGCCCGATAACGGGCCCGGCGCGATCAGAGAAGACAGACCAGTTTGTCCCGAACTGATAAGCCATAGTGATACCGGACACGACGCCCATCGCGAAGGTCACGGCGAAAATCTTGATCCAGAATTTGAAAAGACGAAGATATGTCTCGTCCTTTTTCCACATATACAGCCCGTTCAGAACAGCCAAATATGACGCGAGGCCGATTGTAAATGCCGGGAAAATGAAATGAAAAGCAACGGTAAACGCGAACTGAATACGCGCCAGAATAATCGCGTCGAAACCTTCAAACATCATTATCAACATGCGGAGCACTTTATCTTTTAGAACAAGCCCTCACTATTATTGCGAGGGAATAGACACAAGCCGTTGTTTACGCATATCGGCCTCGCAATCAAAAACGAGGCCCTATGTCGCAGGGGCGGCGAGGTGTATTGGACGAATTTGAGGCGGTTTTCTTGACTTGCGCCAAATTAGGGTGCTGTTTCCAATCCAAAGGCCCATAAAAAATTTGGACAGGGCCGCGCAAAGGGAATGATATGAAACAGATGCAAGGACTGGATACAGTTTTCGTTGCGATGGAGCGCCCAACCGCGCCCGTCCATATCGGTTCTGTTCTTATTTATGATCCATCAACAGCCCCCGGCGGATTTGTCAGGTTTAAAGATATCCTCTCCTTCATCGAAGGGCGCATGCATATGTGCGAAACGATGCGGCAGAAAATGGTCAAAGTTCCTTTCGGTCTGGATTATCCTTACTGGGTTCAAGACAGCAGTTTCGACATTGAATATCATGTCCGCCATATCGCCCTTCCAAAGCCCGGCGATTGGCGTCAGCTTTGTATTCAAGCCGCGCGCGTTTTTGCACGCCCCCTGGATTTATCCCGCCCGCCTTGGGAGGTCACGGTTGTCGAGGGTTTGGATAATATTCCGGGAGTCCCGAAAGGCTCCTATGCCATGCTGACCAAGGTTCATCATTCAGCCATTGACGGCGTATCGGGCGTGGACATGATGAACGCACTACACACAATGACAATTGATAAGGACGCACCGCTGCCGCCCGACAGATGGCGGCCCGAAGGCGATCCGAGTCAGGTTGGCATGTTTGTACGCGGATCGTTCAGCAATTTGATGAACCCCATTCGGCAAGTTAAAGCGATGCGCCATACGGTACCCGGCATGGTCCGCGCGGCCAAGGGCCTGATAAAAAAAGAATTTGATTTTAAGGCGCTGATGCAGGCACCGAATACGCGGTTTAACGGTACAGTAGCGCCGCACCGTATGTTTGACGCCATGTCGTTTCCGCTGAAAGATATTAAACGCATTCGCCAATTGGCGGAAGGCGCAAAGCTTAATGACGTCATGCTGTCTATCACGGGCGGAGCCATGCGAAAATATTTGGCGCATTATAATGAGCTGCCGGATACCTCGGTGACGGCGATGGCCCCAATTTCTGTTCGCGACGAAAGCGAGAAAAATGCAATGGGCAATCAAGTTTCCGCCATGTTTGTTCCGCTGGGCTCCCATATTGAACTTGCGCGCGAACGTATGGCCTATGTCACCGAAGAAACCGTGAAAGCCAAAAGCTTCACCGGCGCCCTTGGCGCGCGGCAGATGACAGAGATGGCAAAGCTCGCGCCTGCGCCCATGATGAATATTGGCGCGAAAATATATTCGCAGCTGAAGCTCGCCGACCATGTTAAGCCGGTCATTAATACAGTTGTAACAAATGTTCCGGGCCCGCCCGTACCCATTTATTCCGCAGGCGCAAAATTGCTGGGCCTGTATAGTTTGGTCTGTTTAGTCGACGGCGTGAAGTTGGGCCATGTTGTTCACAGTTATGTGGACGAGGTCACGCTGTCATTTACCGCCTGCCGAAGCGCCGTCCCTGATCCTGATTTCTATTCGGAATGTATTCAGGCCAGCTTTGACGAGCATATGGATGAGGTGAAAAAGTTGGAGGCAAAGGCCAAGCAAACGCCTGTGAAAAAAGTAGCCGCCAAGAAAAAGCCTTCCAAAGCGAAAACTATCCGCAAACCTATCAAGACCGATAAAACACCCGCGAAAACGACCGCAAACTCGAAACCAAACGGAACTGCGAAAAAACAGTAACGAACTGTTATTGTTATCCCCGCAGTCTCAAATCCCGATTAGGCTCGGTCACAAATTTAATAAGGACACATCATGTCTCTTTCTTTGACGTCATCGACAATCGCGCCAAAAGGTCTCGCGCAAGCGGGCCTGTCCCGAAAAGGGCCCGCATTGTTTTGGACCCTAACGGAAGGCGGACGCGCGAGTCTTGAGATGGCCGGATTTCTCGTGCTGCGGCGACGTCTTTTGAAAAGCCTGCCGAAAGGAGACGGGCATCCTGTAGTGGTCTTTCCGGGTTTTGTCGCCAGTGACCGTTCAACCCAGCCCATGCGCAATTTGCTCGAGGGACTGGGCTATGACACTTATGGCTGGGGACTTGGCCGTAATTTGAAATTCAACGCCGTCCGGGAAGCGAAAATGAATTTGCTTCTTGAGAAGGTCTATAAAACCCACGGCCGTAAAGTGTCGCTTGTCGGTTGGAGCCTTGGCGGCGTCTTTGCCCGCGAAGTTGCAAAATCAAACCCGCATATGGTGCGCAGTGTTATTTCGCTGGGCAGTCCGATTTCAGGCGATATGGAACATTCCAACGCCGGACGCCTTTATGAGTTTTTCAACGGTAAACCGGATAAAACAATGGAAGACCGTTTGAGCACGATCGCGGAGGCCCCGCCCGTTCCGACAACCTCGATTTATACCAAGACCGATGGCGTCGTCGCTTGGAAGGGCTCTATTCAGCGTCCCGGCAAAACGCCCTCCGAAAATATTTGCGTCCCTGCCAGCCATATAGGTCTCGGCGTCAACCCGCTTGTCATGTACGCTTTGGCAGACCGCCTCGCACAAGCAGAAGATCAATGGACGCCGTTTGAAGCAGAAGGCCTGAAAAGCTTCGTGTTCAAATAGTCGCGGGCGTGATGTGTTTTTTACGCTTGATCGGGATCATATCTAATTGAACAAACGATCTATGCGCGGTTTTCTATTTTCACTGGCTTTTATCGGCCTTGTTATCCTTGCTTTTAATCCGCGCCTTGTTGTCCAAATTCAAAACAGATTTGGATTCACGTCTGAAACGGCGACAATACCTGCTCCCGTCTCGGTAAAAAGGGAGCCGGATGACGAGGACATTTCTAAGGTTCAGGAAGACGAAAACGCGCGTGATGAAATAACCGCGCCGGACATTGCCGCCGCGCCGATAGATATAATTGACGAAATAGATATCACTGAGATTATCGAACCGGAGATTATCCCGCTGCCGGCAGAGATAATAAAAGAAGAGACCCCGAAGGAAGAGCCTCTGAATATAACGCCCGCCGCGCCCGAAATACCGAGAACTCCGCTTTTAAAGACCAAAGAGCCTGATCCGGAAAACTTGCCCCGAATTGCAGGTTTCGAAGATATTCCAAAAAATGACGACTGGATCGGAAAGACGCCTTGCGGCGTAGATGTTTTTGCACCGCCGCTAACGCTGCCGGGTCTCAGCGCCCGAGAAGACGGCGGTCTGTTAACTGACGTCATCAAGACCAATGGCGGCCAAGACATCACCAATCGAAATACCTTTCTTTATAAAAGCCCTTCCGGCGTTACCCTTCGCTTGGTCGATCCTCTTGTTCAATATTATCAGGTGACGGGCAGGGATTTTCGCGCGGCACAAGAAGATATATTTGACCGAAAACCGCTTGAATCAGCGAACGGCAGTTCTCCCGAAAGCGATGGGTCTGAAGATAACCAGCAGCGGGTCACGACCCTTGCCAATATCGCCTCTCCGACAAACCTCGCCTACATGGTCTATGGATCAGGTGAACAATATAGGGTTGTCACGGAAGATATCGTCCTGACCACGGCCTATCTCGTCACCCTTCCCCGTTGGGTTAATTACAGCGCCGCTTCAACTGAAGATAAGAGAAAGTGGGACGACCAAATATGTAACGCGTCCCATCACGAGCTTGGCCATCTTCGCATTCGCTTGGATATATTGGCCCAAACATTAGAGGGGTATAATGGATTTCCTGTCGGCCAACCCAAAACAGAATTAATGCGATTGATGGAAATCTATCAAATTGAAGTCAATGAGCTGATCCAAGACAGGCAAGACGCCTATCATGTTTATAATGGCGGCGGACTTCGGCGCGGGATGATTGAACTCCCTTATGCGGAGCTACCCTTTCCTTGGTTGGAAACCGCGTCGGCAGAAATTCAATAGCAGGATTTTAGAACGGCTGCACGATTGCCAAGACAACGATCACGACAGTTCCAAGCGCCGGAATTTCATTGATACGGCGAAAGAATTTTTCAGACTTTGGACGTCCGCCCTCCAAGAATCCTTTGCGCGTTTTGGCTAAAAACATATGATAGCCGATCAAGGAAAGTGCCAAGGCCACTTTGATCCAAAGCCAAAGTGCAACCCCGCCCGCACTCGCATTATATCCGATTAAGACTAAACCCAGTAAAAAGGCGACCATCATCGCCGGGTTCATAATTATCCGTAGAAGCTTAGCTTCAGCCTCTTCCATTTTCGCTTCAAGCTCGCCGCCCGCTTTCGCAACGGAATGATAGACGAAGAGACGCGGTAAGTAGAGAAGTCCCGCCATCCAGAAGATAACGGCAATGAGGTGAAAGGCTTTCAGCCAAGGGTAGAGGGAATCAAACATAAATTTCCTTCTCAAACACTCATCGCAACATCAAACATGGAGGCGCGCATTTTACGAATTTTGTGCTTTATAATTTTCACGGCTTTACAATTTTGACTGTTCTCATCTGATACCGGTTTTAAGGTTAGAGTATAATATTGTTCAATTATCGGTTCATTATATAGCATGAAATTCAGTCTTCTAAATTCCTCAACCCCATCTGTATCTCTAATTGAACTATCTTGAGTTCGTTCAATAGGAAAATTCCTTTCATACTTAGTGCCTACAACATGCGTGGGATATTTCTGGGGTGTTTGTCCTTCAATATCTACGCTCACTTCAATGAAACATTTATCTCTCCGCATTTGTGCCGCTGGGTAAGTAAAATAAGCATTTACGCTCATTTCTGTCTCGTCTGGATTATCGGATAATATGATTTTTACATCGATATCGTAAGATCCGAGTTGAACAATTTTTTCATATGGTTTCAGAAACTCATGCTGTGTAATCGGTAAAAACGGCAACGCACATATTCCAAAAAATAATGCTGTGACAACAACCCCAATTTTAACGCCCTTTTTCAAAATATTACTTTCATAGAAATATATTAAACATAATTCGGTTCTTTACCGCGAATATGATCCACCACGCCCTGCACATTTTCAATCTTCACATCCGGCGTGACGCCGTGGCCTAAATTAAAAATATGCGGACCGCCAGCGGCGTCGCGCAAAACAGCTTCAACGGAGCGATAAAGTGTTGTGCCGCCAATCCTCAGCGATAGTGGATCGAGATTACCTTGGACCGGCATGTTTTCTGGCAGCGTCGCGCGAAAATCATCCATCGGCATTTGGGTACCCGCAGCAATGGCCGTAATCCCTGTCTCATGCGCATAACGAATAGCGTTTAGGCCGGAGCCGCGCGGAAAGCCCATAATCGGTACTTCTATCCCTGCAGCTCGAATTTTCGCAATAATATCACGCGTTGGATTAATCACCAGTCTATCAAAGAGATCCGGCGCGAGACCCTCTGCCCAGCTCTCAAATATCTTGAGCACATTTGCGCCGGCTTTGGCTTGGCCAATCAAATAATCTGCGGTACTCTCAACCAATGCCGAAAGAAGGTCCTCCATCGCCTCCGGATTTTCATAAGCAAATCGTTTGGCAATTTCTTTGGTCGGACTGCCTTTGCCTTCAATCATATAGGTCGCCACCGTCCAAGGTCCGCCCGCAAAACCGATAAGCGCTTTATCTTTCGGCAGACCCGCTCTGACCCGTTCAACGGTCTCCCAAACGGAGTTTATGCGATCCGCTGCGCCGTTAACGGTCAGCCTCGCAACATCCTCGACATTAATCGGTTCAAGCACGGGACCTGTGCCTTTGATGAACTCGACCTTACGGCCCAGTCCAATTGGAATGAGAAGAATATCTGCAAAGAGAATAGCGGCGTCCATATCATATCGCTGGATTGGCTGAAGCGTGACTTCGGCGGCTTTCTCGGGCGTAAAGCAAAAATCTATGAAATTTTTGCAGGTCGCTCTAATCTCCAAATATTCAGGCAAATGACGTCCCGCTTGGCGCATCATCCAAATTGGCGGCGTTTCCGTAATTTGACCCTCTAGGACATCGATCAGTTTCATATGTATTCGTCTTGCTTGGCCATGGTTTGCTGTGGCTCTTAGGCTTTCCCCCGAAGATATCCAAGTCTCCCTTTTACCTCTCTAAAAAGAATCTAAAAATAGGAGTAGATGTAGAGGATGTGTGAATGTGGGCAAATTTACCTTTTGTTAGGAGAGTTTAATATCCACCCTAAGAATAGGGAATGGAATTTCGTCCTATTGGGGACAAGTTTGAATTTTATAAGCGGGAGAAAGCTAATTAGCACCGGTAAAAATTGGATTTCGATGTAAAATAACTTTGGGGATTAAATTTGGGATAAAAGTTTTCCCCATAATTCACAAAGTTAACGATGTGGGCGCGGGAGTGTGGATTGTCTTTGTGAATAGGTGATTATTATGCCCGTGACTCGACTGCGCCGGGCGCTCATGGCTTTGCATGTGGACAGGATGGGCGAAACGCGCGACATAGCTTTAGGATATGGAAAAGGAATAAGCTGCATATAGTATGTCAGATCGTAACCCGAATATTGCGATATATTTCCATGTGCATCTCGTTTCAGATTCGACGGGCGAGACCTTGGTCGCCATGATGAAAGCGTCGACTGCTCAATTTCGCTCGGCCACGGCGTTGGAGCATTTGCATGCATTGGTCCGGTCTGAACAACAACTTGAGCAAAGTCTCGAGATGATTGAGGCAAAACCGGGCGTTGTCCTCTACACTTTAGTGAATCCCGAACGGCGTAATCGTCTGGAAACTTTTTGCCGTGCACGTAATATCTCAGCAGTTTCCATATTGGATCCGACCTTGAATGTTTTGGGCCGCTACCTTGGCGCGGCGATGACGGATGAAGTTGGCGCGCAGCGAAATCTTGATGATGCTTATTATTCGCGGATCGAAGCGCTGGATTTTGCGATGGCTCAAGATGACGGACAGAATGTAATGGGTCTGGCAGAGGCAGATATTATTATTTTAGGCGTGTCGAGAACCTCGAAAACACCGACCTGTATTTATCTGGCTAATCGCGGCTATAAGACCGGCAATATTCCGTTGGTTCCGGGGGCACCTCTGCCTGCCATATTAGATGAGTTTAAAAAACCTTTTGTCGTCGGATTGGTCGCGGCGCCGGACCGCATCGTTCAAATCAGAGAGCAGAGATTAATGGGCCTCAAGCAAATTGGTAAAACAGATTATATTGACCAAGATCTTGTGCGCGACGAGATGCGCAATGCGAAACGCATGTTCCTACGCAAAGGCATTAAGGTCATTGATGTCACGCGGCGCTCCATCGAAGAGACCGCCGCGCAGGTTATCAACCTCTATAATAGGGCCCGTCCCATAGAAGAGCGCCGCAAGAATATGAGATCATGAGCGCGCGAATAATATTAGCTAGCGGATCGGCTATTCGCCGCGAGATCTTGGACGGTGCCGGGCTGGACTATGAGGTCATTGTTCGTCCGGTTGACGAGGGCGCAATAAAAGAGGCCATGCTTGAGGAAAACTCCCGGTTGAGAGATATCGCAGATGCCTTGGCCGAAGCTAAAGCCATGCGCGTCTCGCGTCAGGAAGAAGGCTTGGTCATCGGCGCGGACCAAATTATGGTGATGGGCGATACGCTTTTTGATAAACCCAAAAATATGGATGACGTCCGTAACCGCCTCATTTCTATGCGGGGTAAAAAACATCAGTTGCTGGGCGCGGTTGTAATTTGCGAAAACGGCGTGCCTGTTTGGCGGCATATGAGCCGGACGACACTTTGGGTGCGCGCCTTTTCCGATGAGTTTTTGGATTGGTATATCGAAACCGAAGGGGAGGCTTTGCTGAAAAGTGTCGGTGCTTATCGTTTTGAAGGTCCCGGCGCGCAGCTTTTCGAAAAAGTTGAAGGCGGGTTTTTCGCAATATTAGGGCTCGATCTCCTGCCCGTGCTTGACTATTTGCGCACGCGGGGCGTTATAACGGTATGAGCGTCTCGTCCACAAAACGGCCTATCCCGAAATTGGCAGGCGTCTGCGGTTGGCCCATTCACCATTCTCTCTCGCCGATCCTGCACAGTTTTTGGCTTAAAGAAATGAATGTGGCAGGCGCTTATGTGCCTTTTGCCGTTGATCCCAAAACGGCCGTGGAGGCGTTTCGGTCTTTGAAAGAAACCTCGATTTCAGGGGTGAATGTTACTCTGCCTCTAAAGTCTGCGGCCTTTGACGCCGCCGACGTGGCGACGGAAGAAGCGCAAAAACTTGGCGTTGCCAATTGTCTTTATAAATCGCGCGGTCAGTTGGTGGCCCATAATACGGATCTGGAAGGATTTGCCGCGCCCCTCATTGCAAAGCAGGGCGTGAGCCGATTGCAAAATGGCTCTGTCCTCGTCATCGGCGCAGGCGGGGCGAGCCGGGCTGTCTTAGGCGCGCTGCTTGCGTTGGGCGTTCCGGAAATTTGTCTGATTAATAGAACCGATATCAGGGCCGAAGACCTTGCTGCGCAAGTGAATGTTCCAAGCCTATACGCGCTGCCTTGGGCGCAAAGGCAGGACGCGATTTCCAGTGCGGACCTTATTGTGAATGCCAGCGCGGCGGGCATGTCGGGTAAACCGGATTTGGACGTAACACTTGAGGGCGGCCGCGAAGGCGCGTTGGTTTATGACCTCATTTATACGCCGCGCGTCACGTCGCTTATGAAAGCAGCCCAAAGAAATGGCATGGAAACTTTGGGGGGGCTGGATATGTTGATTGGACAGGCGCGGCCTAGTTTCAAGCTGTTCTTCGGGCAGATGCCGCCAATGGATTTAGACCCCGGCGCGACGCTTTTCGAAGCGCTCCGAACGGGCCGGCGATGAAAATTTCGGAATGAAGATTATCGGCCTGACAGGCTCTATTGGTATGGGCAAATCGACAACCGCCCAAATGTTTGCCGATCTGGGTTGCCCGGTTTTTGACGCCGATGCGGCGGTGCATCAATTATATGCCAAGGGGGGGCGGGCTGTTCCGCTCCTGAAGGCCGTCTTTCCTGACGCTATCATTGACGGCGCGGTAGACCGAAAGCGTCTTGGCGATCATATGCGGTCCGATCCACTTAATCTCAAAGTTCTGGAGAGCTTTATCCATCCTTGGGTGGGGGAGATGCGGACGGATTTTTTGAAGGCTGCCAAACTTAAAAAAGCTAAAGCTGTCGTCTTTGATGTTCCCTTATTATTTGAAACAGGCGGTGATGCGCTTGTCGATGCCTGTGTTGTCGTTACGGCGCCCGCCGATGTTCAGCGGGCCCGCGTTATGTCTCGACCTGACATGACTGACGGGCTGTTGAAAATGATCCTGTCCAAGCAAATGCCGGATGCGGAAAAACGAAAGCGGGCGGATTATATCATCCATACGGATAAGGGGATGGACGCTGCGCGCGAGCAGGTGCGGCGGGTACTGGCGGAGATATTGGCGACAGAAAGTTGACCTTTGTCTTTCTAGTGAAAATCGACAGCCTTATCTAAGGTTGACATATTTTCGCCGATAGACAATAATACCTATAGTTGTTTAACCTACTTAAGAGTTTATGTGTTAGCGGGGTGCAGTGGACATCGGTTTCTTTTAAGGAATCGGTGTCGCGTTATTTTGTCCACGTTTAAAATAGGCGCAATGGGGTAGCAAGATTTACTAAGTATATGCGCCCCGTATCTTAGTAAAAGGCCTGGCTCTATCTTATAGAGTCAGGCCTAAATCTTTTTACTTTTAGTTCGGTTCTGATTTTTTACTGACAGTCTTAAGATGTGCGGTCTTGACCCCGCGGCTAAGTCGCTGTCCAATTCAAGGTGTATGTCTTTTACCTTTATCCATACGGCCGATTGGCAGCTCGGAAAGAGCTTTGGACAGTTTCCCGCTGAGACAGCGGGCGCGCTGCGCTTGGCCCGACAAAATGTTATTACCCGCATTGCGGGGGCGGCAAGGGAGGCCGGCGCGCGGCATGTCTTGGTGGCAGGAGATGTATGGGACAGCAAAATTCCGTCCAACGCGACCCTGCGTCAACCGCTCACGATTTTGGGCGAAGCGCCGGACCTGCAGTGGTGGCTCTTGCCGGGCAATCATGACCCTGACGGAACGGACGGGCTTTGGGACCGGATAGACGAGATTAAGCCCGAAAATGTGCATAGTTTGCGCAGGGCGGAGCCCGTGGAGATTGAAGACGGCGTGTTTATCTTGCCCGCGCCTTGGTCCCGCATTCAGCACGGCGAAGACCTAACGGCGTGGATGGCGGGCTGCGAAACGCCGAAAGGCGCGCTTCGCATTGGGCTGGCCCATGGCGGGGTGAGAGGGTTTGGATCAGAGGCGCAAGAGGGCCGCGAGATTATTCCGCCTGATCGCGCGAAAACCGCGCAGCTGGATTATCTCGCCTTGGGAGATTGGCACGCGAGGGCTGAGATTTCGCCGCGTTGTTTTTATTCCGGAACGCCGGAGCCCGACCGCCATAAGTCAGGCGCACGTGGGCAAGTCTTGGCTGTATCGTTGAAACCGGGACAAGACGCAAAGGTCAGCGACATCGCGACGGCCAATTATGACTGGCCGCTTTGTGCTTTGGCGTTGGAACCGCAAATTGCTGAGGAACAATTAAAGCGCTTGCGGTCAGACCTTACGCAAGGTCACCCGCTAAGACGCACCCAGGTCAGGCTTGATGTGTCGGGGGACATGACGGCTGAGGATTGGCGCGCGTTCGAAAAATTTGCGGAAGAGATGAGCGGAGAGTGCGCGTCTTTCGAGGTTCGCGGCACAGAGGCTGTCGGGCTTGTTATCATCCCGGAAGATATTGAAGCGCTCGACGCGCAAGGCTCCGTGCGGGAGGCGGCCGAGGTTTTAGCGGCGCAATCCACAGATATTGATCTGTCCAAAACGGACCGCCAAATCGCGTCGGAAGCTCTGCGGCTTTTGTTTCGCTATGCGGGAGAGCGCGCGTGAGGATTAAGCGTCTCAGCTTTCGTAATGTTGGCCCGTTTGGCCGAGAAGGCGTGAGCCTCGACGGATTTTCGCACGGGCTGAATGTCGTTTGCGAGACGAATGAATTTGGGAAATCGACACTTTTGGACGCCCTTGAATTGGTGATGTTCAAACCCTTTTCGAGCACGGATAAAAAAGTAAAAGCCCTGCACACGTCTGCCTCAGAAGAACCTTTGGAGGGCGAGATTATTTTCGCATCTGACGGCCGAGACTATCGATTGTACAAACGGTTCTTGAAACAAAAGGGCGCACGCTTGGAGGATGCGGAGACGGGCGAGGTTTTGGCGCTGGACCGTTCGGCAGAAGAGCGGCTCGCGACACTGCTGCGTTCAGATCGATATGTGGGCGGTCCGTCGGGGTTGTTGTGGGTCCGGCAAGGCACATCGATGGACGGTATTGCGGATGACGGGCAAATTGCGTCGCGCCTTGAGGGGGAGTTGGGAGATTTAATTGGCGGCGCGAGAGGGCGTAATTATTTGGCTCGTGTCGAATCTGAATTGAACAATAATCTAACGGGCACCGGGCAAGAGAAGAAACACGGCCCGCTGCGCACCTCTCGCGAAGCCGTGGAATCGACGCAAAGACAATTGGAAGAGGCCATACGCCTGCGGGATCAAACCAGTGCTTATGGGGCCGAGTTAAAAAAGGTCACGACCGAAATTGCCCGCCTGACCCAGGAAGAGAGTAACACGAAACGTCCCGAACAAATTACGCAAACGCGCGATGAGCTTTTGGCGGCGCAGAGTTTTGCGCGAGAGTTAGAGCTCGTAAATGCCCGCTATATGCAGGCTGTGACGTCCGCAGAAAGAGCTGCAGAAAGGCAGGCAAGTTTCATAGCGTCGCTGACAAATTTTAACGCGGCGACAAAAGAGCTGGCTGCGGCGTCAACCGCCCTTCAAACACATTTGTCTGAAAGTCAGGCGTGTCAAACAGAACGGAAAGCCCTAATAGGCGTAATCTCTGCGTTAGAAGCGCGTTTGCATGACGCCGCAAATCGCCAGTCGGAGAGAGATAGATATACCCGTGACAAGCAGCGTTTTGAACTGTTGCGCAAAGACGGGGCGCCCTTAAATGCGCGTCTTGAGCAGCTTGATGCGCTGGAAGAAGAGCTAGGTAAACTCACACAAGCCATGTCTGATTTACCTGTTATTGGCCGGAGAGATGTAGAAAGTTTGCGGCAGGCAGGCGAGGCGGTTCGGCAATTCGAATCCGAACTCGCGGCGCTTTCTACGCGGCTTTATCTCGAACTATCACCCGACGGCCGCGGAAAAGTAACATTAGACGGCGAGGCTGTAGCCAGCGGCCCGCTGGAACTGACAGGCGGGCTATCGCTGTCCATCGCGGGGGTTGGCGAGCTGCGCAGTGATGATGGTACATTGCGCGAAACATCGGTGCGGCGAGATCAGGCCAAGACTGAATATGAAGGCCAACTCAAGCGGCTTGGCGTGACGGATATTTCCGCCGCCGATAAAATTGCGGCTGAAAGATATAATATTGAACAAGCGCGAAAACGCGCGGCGGCAGATATTTCCCGTCTGGCCCCGGAAGGACGTCAGGCGTTGGAGGCAGAGGTGTCGTCTTTACAAGGCCAGCTGCGAGATCTCGCCGATGTCTTGGAAGACGGTAATTTCGAGTTTGAGGAAATTGACAATGGCGAGGCCTCGGAAGGCTTGCGAGAGCAGCGCGCAAAATTGGACGTTATAGATGAAAAGCTGGAACGCAGTCGCCGCGCCGTTTCGCGATCGGAAACTTTGCTTGCGCAGTTGCAAGAGCGCCTAAACGGGTTGAGTCTGCCTGAAGATGAAGCGGGCAGAACGGCGGAGGCGGATAAATATGCGCGCGAAAAATTAAAGACTGAATCCGATATGCGCGCGATATTGAAAGCGGTTGAGGCGGTCAAGGCCCGCGCGCCCGAGCAGTCTGCAGATATGCTGACCGCGCGGATTACCCGTCTTGAACAAGGCGCGGCGCAAGCGCGGGCGAGGCTCGAGCAGCTAAAGACAAGTGAGGCCGGATTGCGCGCACGGCGGGACGCGGCGTTTGAAGGCGGAGATGCGGACGGGGCGGTGAAAGTTTTGGAGGCGCGGCTTGAAAAACAGCAAGCAGAACTCGCGCGGCAAATTCGGTCTAAAGATGTTCGTGTTTTATTACGCGACACATTAATCGCCACTCAAACCCGGCTGCGGGAGGCTTATACGGCGCCTGTAACGGCAGAGCTTGCGCCGCTGCTCTCCCGCGTTATTCCCGGTGCGGAAGCAGGACTAAGCGAACATTTGGGCGTAGATACAGTTCAGAGAAATGGAAAGATTGAGGCGCTCACTCAGCTCTCGGGCGGAACCCAAGAGCAATTCGCGATCCTAACCCGCCTCGCCTATGCGCGGCTTCTGGCAAAGAGCGGCGCCAGCGCACCGGTTATTTTAGATGATGCGCTGGTCTATGCCGATGATGCCCGCCGTGATGCTATGTTCGATGTGCTGGGCGCGGTGAGTTCCGGTGAGCAGCCTATTCAAATTATTTATCTATCCTGCCATGCGGGTGCGACGACAAATTTGGGCGGCACGCGGCTTACGCCCAAACCTTGGTTGGCGGGGGAAACTCGGCCTGATTTAGCATAAAAAGACCAAGCTGATGATGCGTTCATTATTGAGTCGGTTTTCAATATAAATGCCGCCATCCACCGCACCGACACCGATATTATCAGGCGCGCTGGTCGTGCCGTCGAGAATGATTTGGTTAAAAATTTCCACGCGGTTGGTCTTAGCCAAAACCACCAAGGTTGGAGACGGCCCTGTATCATAAGCAAGCACGCCGGAATGACTGACGGTTGGAAACAGCCCGTCGCTGACCACCGTCAGCGCGAGTAATCCGCCCGTTGCGGGGGTCGGAACCAGCACGGCGGTATCATTTGGAATATAGAGGCGCATCGACCCAAAGGCGGGTGCGCTTAGGCCTGCATAATCATCTGGCGTGCTCAAGCGTTCGTTCCAATTTGTTCCGTCAGCGCTCGTCCTGAGCGAGAAGCCCTGCGCGCCGTTGAGGCCGAATTCTGCTTCGCCTGTATAATCGGTTTGGAAGCTTAAGCTCGCGACATCAGTATCGCCGGCGCGGTTTAGATTCATGCGGTGACTGCCGCCGTCATGAGAAAACAGGCTTGTTTCGCTGGCAATGGCAAGGCGCTGGCTCGGCGACGCCGCTGCATTGAGGCCGAGTTGCGGTATATTATTTAGGCCTTGAAGGTTAGTTGCGCCGACCCAATTCGCCCCGTCGAAGACGCGAAGTGTTTCTCCGGCTTCGTCCCAAACGCTCATGCCCGAGGTCGGGGTAAACCAAGACCAGATTCCATCTTGGACAGCGCCGATGTCGCCCGCATGTTCTGCGAGGGCGCCGCCTGCATTATTCGAAAGAATGATGACCTGCCCTTGACTGGGATTTTCCGGCAAAAAGTCCGCTGCCATATCTGAGCAAGACAGATAAATCCCTTTGTCCAGCCTTTGTAAGGCTTCATTATGTGTGATTGTTTTTAAGGCTTGTCCGGGCTGTAAAAACGGCAGGGCAAGTTTGGGCGTGGCGGCGGTCATCTAAATCTCCGAATGGTAAATTGAAGATAGAAGAATGGCCCGACCCACCGAAAGTGCGGACGAGATTTATCGGTTTGCGGGACGGCCTAACCTAACGCCCTGAATTCACATGACCTATTTAGGGAAGGAGTTTCCTAATCGCAGGTGTTTTGAGATTAGCGTTAGTGATTTGGATTAAAACTAAAGGCCGATGCTCCGGTAATGAAGCGCGATATCACTAATGGCGCTATAAAATGCGGCAGTGCGCAAATCTTCGAGTTCAGGTTTTTCGGTCAACGTATCCCTAATGTTCCGGTAGGCGAGGCGCATGGTGTCGTCGAGACCGGCCCGGACGAGGTCCAGTTCATCAGCGCCGTCCAGAAACTCGGATTTGAATCCGCGCGAGAATTTCATGCCCTGTTTTTCTAACGCCGAAATAAGCGCATTGCTGCGGCCCTCTTCATAGCGCCGCTGGAGGCGACCGAAACGGATCTGGTTGATATTTTTGACCCACTCAAAATAGGAGACGGTTACGCCGCCCGCATTAGCAAGCATGTCAGGAATGATAGTAATGCCGCGGTCCCGGAGGATTTTGTCGGCTTTCGCTGTGACAGGTCCGTTCGCGGCTTCGATTATGAGTTTCGTTTTAATACTATGTGCGTTGTTTAAGTTGATCACGGATTCTAGCGCCGCAGGAATAAGTATATCACATGGATCGCAGAGCGCGTCTTTACCTTGGGAGACCGTGCCGCCTTCGAAGTCCTCAAGCGGTGCGCCTGAGGTCATGTGGTCTTTCAACGCTTGGATATCCAGACCGTCCTTATTGCGAACCACGCCGTCGCGCTCGATCACGGTGGTTATTTTGCATTTATCTTCTTTTTGAAGAAACAGCGCCGCATGGAAGCCAACATTACCCAGGCCTTGAACAACGATCTTTTTGCCTTTCAAATCCCCGCGCAGCCCTGCGGCTTTGACATCCCCCGGATGTCGGAAGAATTCTTGCAGGACATATTGCACGCCCCTGCCCGTCGCTTCAGTTCGCCCCATAATGCCGCCGAGGTGGACCGGCTTGCCTGTAACGCAGGCGATGGCGTCGATATTTTCATTATTTAAGCGGCGGTATTCATCGGCCATCCAAGCCATTTCCCGCTCACCGGTTCCCATATCAGGTGCAGGAACATTGAGAGAGGGGTGAATCAGATCGCGGCGCGCGAGTTCAAATGTGAAACGGCGGGTGATACGCTCCAGCTCTTCTTCGTTCCAATCATTTGGATTAATGCAAAGGCCGCCTTTTGATCCGCCAAAGGGCACATCGACTAACGCGCATTTATAGGTCATCAGCGCGGCCAAGGCCTCCACCTCGTCTTGATTGACACCCAAAGAATAGCGAATGCCGCCCTTTACGGGCTCCTTATGTTCTGAGTGAACGGAGCGATAACCGGTAAATGTATGAACATCACCGCGGAGCTTTACGCCAAAGCGAACGATATATGTTGCGTTACACACTCGGATTTTTTCGATGAGTTTATCGGAAATATCCATATAGCCGGCTGCGCGGTTAAACATAAGTTCGACGGATTCACGGAAACCGAGTTCATTGGTGGGCGTCTTAGACATGGACATACCTCTTTCAGGGAAATGACGTGCTAAATTATCTCTGCCTAACGACTGATTGGCGCAAAAGTAACCTCGATTTTTAAAATACCGCAGAAAAACACATCACGAATATTCCGCAGACGGAGGTTTTTGGTCTTGTGGCGCAAAAGGTCTATTTAACGTCGTTTTAGCTTTTATATGACACCCTCTCCGTTTCGAAAGAAGCTTACATCGGTAAGCCTACTCAGACTGGAAAGTTACTATGAGCGAGCCCACACAACCAAATCCGGTCGCCGTGCCGTGGTCGCCGGATGCCCCCGTGCAAAACGCCCCCTCTCCTTCCTTACAGGCCTCAGCCCCTTTTCCTTCGCCGCCTTACATGGGCCAGCTCTCACCTCAGCCTGCGCACCAGCCCGCACTGCCATATGGTCAACCGCAAATGGCGCAGGCCCCGCAGCCTGCTTTTCAGGCCGCGCCAATGCAAAACCCGCAGGGTCAAAATACATATGCTCAGGCCGCGCCTGGGCAGTACCCACCCGCCCAAAACGTTCACAGCCTGCCTTATATGCAGGCTCATACTCAGGCCGCGCCGCAATCACCAACGGCTCACATGCGGCTAAATCGCGCTCAACCCGGAACGATGCCTCCGCCTTTAGCGCCGCATATGCAGCAAGCTGCGCCGCCGATATTGGAGGTTCCGACGAAATCCAAAAATATATTGCAGAAACTTCTTAGACGCTCGCCTAAAGCTGATCAAAACGGTGACCCCAGTTATGAAAACCGGATTGCCGGGCTAGCGCCGGATCATCCCGGCTCACCCTCGCGGTCATTCTTTAACAAGAATTTTGTAATGGGCACCGTGACAGGCATCATTATTGGGGCGTTTGTCCTGCCCATGATTATTAATCAATTTGTCAGCGACTCCTCGCGTCAAACTTACGCGGAGTCGCAATCAATTTCTGAAGGTCAAACGAACGCCTTATCCGGCGCGCAGGAGTTTTCCGACAATAACTTAAATGTTCCTGCGAGCTCGGAAGGTCAGACCTTTCTTGACGCGGCGATCGCGGCAGATGAGCCTTAAGGACCGGATCTTTGTGTCGGGTCGAGCGACCTAAGTGTTTTTTCCGGCTTTCCGATCGCGGGCCTTAAGCAAGCGGAGACGCAGCGCGTTGATTTTGATAAAGCCGCCTGCATCAGCTTGATCGTAAACATCATCTTCTTCGAACGTCACATGCTCTTGACTATAGAGTGAATATTCGGATTTACGTCCGACGATATCAACATTGCCTTTATAGAGTTTCAGGCGAACCGTGCCCGTGACAAGCTCTTGCGATTTATCGATTGCAGCTTGCAGCATTTCGCGTTCCGGCGAATACCAATATCCATTATAAACCAGCTCGGCATATTTTGGCATGAGCTCGTCTTTGAGATGGCTTGCGCCCTTGTCCATTGTGATTTGTTCAATGCCGCGATGCGCCATGAGCAGAATTGTTCCGCCGGGGGTCTCGTAAACGCCGCGCGATTTCATGCCGACATAACGGTTTTCTAAGAGATCCAAACGGCCGATACCGTTTGCGCCGCCGAGCTCATTGAGCTTTGTCAGAATAGTCGCGGGCGTCATGGCTTCGCCGTCGATGGAGACAGCGTCACCGCGTTCAAAACCAACCTCTATGTAGGTCGCCTTATCCGGCGCTTCTTCGGGCGAGACCGTTCTTTGGTAAATATAGTCAGGCGCTTCCTCATACGGATCTTCGAGGACTTTGCCTTCGGAGGACGTGTGCAAGAGGTTCGCATCGACGGAGAACGGGGCTTCGCCGCGCTTATCTTTGGCAATCTCGATATCGTGTTTCTCAGCATATTCGATGAGTTTATTGCGAGAATTTAAATCCCATTCACGCCAAGGTGCTATGACTTTGATTTCAGGATCCAATGCATAATAACCGAGTTCAAACCGCACTTGGTCATTTCCTTTACCTGTTGCACCGTGACAGACGGCATCGGCGCCAACCTGATGCGCAATTTCGATCTGGCGCTTTGATATCAATGGCCGCGCGATGGATGTGCCGAGGAGATAAAGTCCCTCGTAAAGCGCATTTGCACGGAACATGGGGAAGACAAAATCGCGAACAAATTCCTCTCGCAAGTCGTCGATAAAAATTTCCTTTACCCCGGCGGCTTCTGCTTTGCGGCGCGCAGGCTCAAGCTCTTCGCCTTGTCCAAGGTCCGCGGTAAAGGTTACAACCTCGCACCCTTTTTCTTCCTGGAGCCATTTTAGGATGATTGACGTATCCAAGCCGCCAGAATAGGCAAGGACGACTTTTTTGGGTGAATTCATGATTTTGTCTCCATTTGAAGGGAGCCATTAACCCAAATTCGTTTACAAATGCTAGCCTGAGTTTTACTCTGGTGTAGTTTGATTGATGACAGGGCGGACCCCGATGCAAATATTGCGCATTTTTGGATTTATTCTCTTGGCGTTCATGGTCATGGCGACGTCTGTTTTGGCTCAGACGGCGGAGGAGGCCTCTTCCCAACCGGTGGTTGAAGTCGTCGAGCCGGTAGCGCCTCAAGTCGTAGAATCTGTAGACCCAAAGGCTCCAGTCATTGATATGACGGATCCAACTATGCAGGAAGCGCTTGAGGAGGCTTATGAGGCGAGACGTCAAGCGGATGAAAATATTCTCGACATCGTGCGTCAGCAGATGGAGCTTGCAGCGGCCCAGTCCGCAGAGACCGATGGCGAGATGCCGGGAAAACGCTCCTTCATTCCAAGCAATGCCGATGAACTAAAGTCATTGCTGAAATCAATCGGCGATAAACTCGTCGTGTGGCTTACGAGCGTAAAGTTCTTGGCGCAGGTCGGCGCGATTGTTTTGGCTATTATTCTATCGCCCCTGATAGCGCGGTTGTTTCGGAAACGAGTTTTTTTGTTCAATGAGGCGCCGACGCAAGAGACGAAGCTAATAGCTGCTCGAGATTACATCTACCGCTTTGGGGCATTGCTTCGGCCCATCGTGTTGGTAGCGCTTCTCATTCTATTTGGGATCGCTCTCAAAAATGTGCCGGCTGCCGGAGATGTTTGGCTTGTTAAGATTGCCCAAAGTCTCGCGGTTGTTTTCCTCCTCTATAAGTCGATCAAGGAATTTATTAGCAATGACTTGTTTCAAAAGCTCGCGATCTGGACGGCGATACCGCTCGCCCTTATTATGCTCTTTGGATATTATGATGACCTGATTACCGGATTGGACAGTATTTCTGTCATGGAAATGGGCGGAAAGCCCATCACATTGATGACGGTCATTCTGTTAGTCATCTTTGGCTCAATCTTCTTCAAACTCGGTAATATCGCGAACGCCAAAGGGCAGACGGCCATTCGGTCGCAAGAAGGCTTGGACGGCGCGACCCAGGAAGTCATTGCCAAGATTTTCCAAATTGTCTTGTTTACGCTTATTTTCGTGATGGTGCTGGGCGCGGCGAAAGTGCCGTTGTCGGGCTTGGTCGTTATTTTCTCCGCGCTGTCACTGGGTATTGGTCTTGGCTTGCAGCCGATCGCGGCGAATTTCGTATCAGGCATGATTATCCTATTTGATCGGTCGGTCCGGACGGGGGATTATGTTGTGATGCCCGATGGTCAGGAAGGCTTTGTTGAAGCCATTAATATGCGCAACACCGTCGTGGAAACTACCGATGGTAAAGATATCATGGTGCCAAACACGAAATTTACTGAAGAAGTTTATGAAAACTGGACGCATAAGGATCCGCGTCAGCGTTACGAGGTTCATTTTACTGTCGGCTTTGATACCGATCTCGACATTTTGGAAAACCTCATTCTTCCAGAGTTTTTGAAGCACCCGAGTGTGTTAACGGAACCGGAAATGCCGGATCTGGAGTTCCGAGAGTTTGGGGAATACGGCGCGAAGATGGCCGTGGAATTTTGGTGTTCAGGGATTGATGATGGGCCCAATAAATTCACGTCTGATTTGAATTTCATAGTTTGGCGCTTGCTGCGGGATAATAATATCAAGATACCGTTCCCGCAAATGGTGGTTCATAAGAAATAGGCACGTCCGACATGATACGTGATGCCATTTTGGACGACGCAGAGCGGATTGCAGAGATTTAAGATCACTATTTTCAAAACGCGACTGCCACATTTGAAGAAGCTGCGGTAAATGCAGGCGATATTAAATCCCGCCTGGAGGAAGCAGACACTGCGTCGCCGCCCTTTCTCATTTTTGAAGCGAACGATGATGGCCTCTTTGGTTATGCCTATGCAAGTAACTGGAAGGGGCGCTGTGCCTATCGCTACGCGCCTGAGCTGAGTGTGTATCTTGCGCTGTGGAAAACGGGCATGGGAGTGGGAAGCATATTATATACCAAGTTATTCAAGCGTCTTTCCGATTTGGGATATCACGTCGTCATCGGCAGCATTACGCTGCGTAATCCTGCAAATGTTGCCTCACATGAAAAGTTTGGAATGGAAAAGGCGGCTCATTTCAAGGAGATCGGCTTTAAATTCGGCAATTGGGTCGATGTTGGATATTGGCAAGGTGTTTTTCCCACAAAGGCATAGATAGACTAGGCTGGCGGTAATGTTCAGCTCTTATCGCGGCGGCATCCTTGCGCCCGCGTCGGTGCGGATATATTCCGCATTGATATACGCATGTTCCGCCATGAAGACGGCGACGTCGCCGAACTCGCGGGGTTGGCCAAAGCGGTTCGGGAATTGGACGTGGGCGCGCAGACTCTCTTTTACCTCCGGCTTCATCTGCTCATAAATCGGCGTTTCGTAAAACCCCGGTAAAATAGTGTTTACGCGAATGCCTTCCCGCGCGAGGTCTCTCGCCATCGGGAGGGCCATCGACAGGATACCGCCTTTTGACGCCGCATAGGCAAGCTGCCCGATTTGCCCGTCTTGGGCCGCGACTGAGGCTGTGTTCACAATTAGCCCCCGTTCGCCGTCTGGATCGGTTGGCTCCAGGGCCATCATGGCGGCCGCAGATTTGGAGGCGCATAGGAAGCTGCCGAAGAGGTTAATGTCGAGGACGCGCTTATAGGCGGCCACATCATGCGCGAGAATTTCGCCGGTATCGCGTTTACGCCCTGCGGTTTTCATGCCGAGCCCGATACCCGCGCAATTGATGAGCAGTCGCTCGGTTCCGTTTTTTGCGCGAACGACTTCAAAACCTGCATCGACGCTGGCTTCGTCGGCGACATTCACTTTGGCAAAGACGCCGCCAATCTCATTTGCGACGGCTTGGCCTTTCTCCTCATTCATATCGAAGATGCCGACTTTGACGCCCTTCTCCGCGAATGCGCGCGCCGTGGCTTCACCAAGACCGGAAGCGCCGCCTGTGACAACCGCAGCGATTTTATTTGATAGTTTCATGAGGGGCTCCATTTTCGTCGAATAATTTGGTTGGCCTGACTTGCCGATTTGCAGGTCACCAATCAAGGTTTGTTTTTTACGGGTCGAGGTGCTGAAATGAATATACGATGTATGTGATTAATCACTAATGATTTAGGCTGCCGCGCTACAGCCGATTCATTTCCCTCTTGATTATAAGTGATTACTCACTTATATTATGTTGAGAAATGCAGTAATCCACGGTAGTGAGGGAGGGTTAGACATGACGGAGAAGCTTTCTGACCCTCGCGGGATCACAGCAGAAGACGGCACAGCTAAAGCGCGTATTGAGCGCGCGGCTCTGGAGCTCTTTGTCCGAAAGTCCATCGAGGGGGTTTCGACAAAGTCCATCGCAGAGTTTGCCGGGGTTAGCGAAGGTCTGCTCTATCGTCATTTCAAATCGAAAGCTGATCTGGCGCGTACCCTAATGGGATCTATCCATAGCCGGCTCACCGAATTGGTGCGGGGCAATATGAACCAAAGCCTCGATGCGGCGGTTTCGGATATCGTCAGGGACTATGCGGCGCTGGCGGATGAAGACTGGCCGCTTTTCGCTTATCATTTGCTTTATATGCACCGTTTTCCAAATCTGGCGGGGGATGGCCCTTTGCGGGCTGCAGCGGAATTGGTGCAATTTAATCAGTCCGCAGGGCGTCTCCCGTCCGGTGTTGCGCCGGAAGTTTTAGCCTCTATGGCGCTTGGCGTTGTGATGCAGGCCGCACACGCAAAGCTATTGGGCGCAAACATCGGCCTGCTTTCGGGTCATAGTGAGTGTTTTGAACGGGCCGTTATGGCCGTCTTGGAGGATGCGTAATGCGAACGGGTCTTTTTAATCTCTTCTTTTTCGCGATGACATTTATTTATGGGCTGAGCTGTTTATTGTTCTCCCTAATCCCGGGCCGGTCGGCATTAATGGCGGCCCTGCGCCGATATACCAAGGTTATGGTTTGGGGTATGCGCCGCATTGGCGGGATGGATATTCAGGTGTCGGGCCAAGAAAACATTCCAGCGACTGGCCCCGTCATTATCGCTTCAAAGCATCAGTCTTACGGCGACGGGTTTGTCATTTTTTCGCAATTTGAGGACCTCTCTTTTGTGACGGGTGATCATTTGGAAAAATATTGGGGCTTGAAGCGGATTCTGACGAAGATGAATGCCGTCGTGATTGACAGTTGCGGCGGCTCAGACTCGCGGGAAAAAATGGAGGAACAGGCGGCGGACATTCGCAGAGAAGGCCGCCGCCTCCTCATTTTTCCGGAAGGCCACCTCTCAAAAATTGGGAAACACCACCGTTACCGCAAAGGTGTCTGGCACTTGCAACAGGATTTTAATTGCCCCGTCATCCCCGTTGCCAACACGTTGGGGCAAAGGTGGAACCAGACGGATTGGGCAAAATACACGGGTAAGGCCAGTGTTGAATTCTTAGAGCCAATTGCGCCCGGGATGGAGAAGGACGCGTTTATGGCGCTACTGCAAGACCGCATTGAATCGCGCTCGATTGCGCTACTGGATCTCGACAACCCCGGGGCGCTCAATCCGGCTGATATTGGGCTCTTGGAAGAAAACGCCGCGGCTCTCGCCAAAAGATTGGCGCGGGAAGCAGAAGCAGGGTAGACAAGGCTATGTCAAAAACAAAACTAATGGCCGTTAAACAACAGAGACGGCCGCTTTTATTATCTCGGCGTTTCGCGCCGCTTTATGTTTTGTTTGAGGCGGGGACCTTCAATGACAATGCGCTGAAGAACGCCTTGATCGCGCTGATTACCTATGTCGCGGTGATCAATCCTGCCTTTGAATTTTTGCCCGGCTTGCCGGAAGCGATGAAGGTGCCTGTGGCGTCCTTGATATTCACGGGCCCTTTTCTGGTCTTCTGCGCCATTGCGGGCCAAATCGCTGACAAGGTTGATCGCGGCGTTATTTTCCGCTGGATCAAACGCGCCGAGCTCGCAATCATGATTTTTGCCGGGATTGGCTTCATGACGCAAAGCATATGGATTTTGGCGATTTCGCTGGGCCTGATGGGCACACAATCTGCCTTTTTTGCACCAACGAAAAATGCGGTTCTGCCGCAATGGCTTGATAGTGACGAGCTTATCCGCGGGAATGGATTGCTCTCCGGGACGCAATTTGCGGTGCTTCTGGTTGGCACAATTGTCGGGCTGCAGCTTGCCACCGAACAGCCCATCATTCTCGCCTCCATCCTTTTTGTTCTGGCGATTATCGGTTGGATTGCCGCCGAAATGTGCCCGCCTGCCGCGGCGCCAAACCCGGGTCTGAAAGTAGACTATAATCCGATCACGGCCATTTGGTCCGTCTTGAAGAAAATATTCGACCATCCGGACGTCTTGCGCCCGTGGCTTGGGATTGCATGGTTTTACGGACTGTCGACAATATTTATTACGGCGTTTCCGAATTTTATTGCGAACGTGATGGGCTATGAAAAAGGCGTGCTGCAGATCGTTCTGGTTGTTTCTACGGTTTCGATATTCATCGGCTCTATGGTGACGATGGTTGTCGGCAATTGGAAAATCTGGGGGCCAGAGGCTATTCGTTTGGTCGCAGTAGGAATCATTGGCGTGACCGCAAGCTCGCTAATCTTATATTTCGCGCCTTCACCAAAATATTTAGGGCCTGAGGGTTTTGGTCCTGCGGGCGATTTCTTGAAAGATCCCAATACCCCTTTATTTTTGGCGGGCGTTGCGGGAGCCTCTCTTTTCAACGGCATGTTTGTTGTGCCGCTTCAGGCCATGGCGCAGCGCCGCGCCCATCCCCGCATTCGGGCGCAGCTTATGAGTGCCGGTTCGGTTCTCTATAATTTTGCAGTGAATATTCTGACCTTTGGACTGATTGCGCTGGCCCTGATGAATATGTCGCCAAAGGCCCCGTTTCTTATGATTGTCATCGGGAGCTCTTGCGTGGCCGTCTATGCGATCTGGCGCTGTTTCCATATGGAAACGCGAAAGGCTTATATCGGAGATAGATTTTCGGAGTGAGCGCGCTGCCTTTAGCACTGTATTTAACGGGGGATTAACCGTGCCCGGACCACTATGAGAGCATTATGAAACTCTCTCTGTCTCTCGGCGTTATCAGCGCAATCTTTATCACGGCCTTGTCTGCCGCGCCCGCTTCTGCGCAAAGCGGACCGACACTCGCCGGCAAGCATGGTGACTGGAATGTCTATACGCGCGGGTCGGGGGCTCAGCGTATTTGTTATGTCCTGACCGAGGCGAAGAGCGAATCCCCATCGAGTGTTAATCACGGCGATATTTATTTTATGGTATCTAATTGGAAAAGCGGCGCTGCGACAGAGCAGCCGTCTTTTTTGGCGGGCTATCCTCTTAAAACAACGCGCGCGCCAAAAGCGCAGGTCGGCAGTTCTACTGTGACGATGTTCTCCGCTGATAATGAGGCCTTTGTGTCTGAGACGTCGGACGAGCGACGGCTCGTGGCAAAAATGCGCGCCGGATCGACAATGACGGTTTCCGCCGTGTCCTCGCGCGGGACCGACACGCGCTATAGTTTTTCGTTAAAGGGCATCACAGCTGCCTTAAGACAAGCTAAGTCTGCCTGTAATTAGAGTCTGGAACGAGAGTCGCTAAATGGCGACTGTAACTGACCCCATTGCACCATTCGCCTTCGCGCGATACAGGCTACGTCACAGAGGAATAGGCCACCAGAATTAGTCAAGAGGATAGATTGAAATGACAGTTCAGCTTGGCATTTTAGGCGCAGACGGGCGCATGGGCGTGGCTGTTATTCAAGCTATTGCAGAGATGGACGGCGTCCAGCTCGGCGCAGCGATCACCGCCCCCTCCTCACCGCAGCTGGGTAAAGATGCAGGATTGCTCGCCGGTATAGCGGCCTCGGATGTGGCACTGACCGCTGACCTCACTACAGCTTTGAATGGCTGCGACGTCTTGATTGATTTCTCAGCGCCGCAAGCCGCCATAGATACCGCGCTAATATTATCAGGCATCGGTCATGCGGGGCGCTGCAAGGCGATGGTTTCCGGCACAACAGGATTTACGGAAGCCGAGAACAAAGCACTTGAAGCGGCAGCGGGCACAATCGCGCTCCTTCGGGCCGGGAATTTTTCCCCCGGCGTCACAGCGCTTTCCGTCTTGGTTGAGCTCGCGGCTGAAAAGCTCAATACGGGGTGGGATATAGAGATCGTTGAAATGCACCATCGCCACAAAGTTGATGCGCCGTCAGGTACCGCGCTCTTGCTCGGCGAGGCGGCTGCGCACGGCCGCGGCGTCGACCTGAATGAGGTTCAAGTTCTGTCACGCGAAGGTATGACAGGTGCGCGCAAGGCCGGCGATATTGGCTTTGCTGCACTGCGCGGCGGCGGCGTAATTGGCCAGCATGATGTAAAATTGGCGTCCGATAGAGAGATGATAACCCTCTCTCATGATGCATTTGACAGATCTGTTTTTGCGCGCGGCGCTGTTTCAGCCGCCATCTGGCTGGAGAGTAAAAAAAGCGGGCTCTATTCAATGCGGGATGTTCTGGGTTTCTAGCCCCTAAAAGGGTTCGCCAAATTCATCCCCGCCGTAGAGATGCTGATCTATTTCATATTGTAAATTTCCGGGCTCTGTTCTGTGGTATCTGCGCGCGGCAAAATAGGCGATACTGACCCAGACGGCGATCATGCCAAAGAACAGAAAAAACTGCCAAACGAGATAGCCCGGCTCTATGACACGGCTTTGTCCTGACAGGTTATACATCAGATTAAGACTAAATTCGAAAACGATCATAGCGACGGGCGTTAAAAGAAGGATGGCCAACATCGCCCCTGCGACGTGAATGGGCCCGCGCGGCGCATAAACGCGGCGATAGATTGTTTCATAGTCTTTGCGGCCCAGCGCGTCGGGCATCATCATATTGGCGCGCTTATAGTCATAATCTGCGGCGGCGTCGCGCCGAACAGCTTGCCACGCGACAAATGCGCGGAGCCCGAAGATTAGCGCCAAGAGGCCCATGAGGATGAGCGCCCATGTAAAGGATATGCCTTGGAATTTTTGCATAGTTATAATATAACGACTTCAATCTTTTTTACAAGCGCGGCCATTTCTCCTGTTCCAAAGTGATTGCAGTGCCGTATCTAGGCAGATAGTTCATACTGAGCGCCTGTGAAAGCGTTCTTCAAAATAGATGAAAAGATTTCCTATGCCCTCTGACGCTACGCCCGCCAATAGCCCGACTATTGGATTTATTTGCGGATCCTTACGGGACGGGTCGATTAATAAGCGCCTTGAGAAGGCTCTCACTAAAGCATTCAAACGTGCCGGCGCGAAAACGACGTCCATTAATTTGGGGGCATATGATTTGCCGCTGTATCACGGTGATCTGGAGCTGCCCGGCGGCGTGAAGAAATTAATCCGAAAAATCAAAAGCTGCGACGGCGTCGTCATCGTGAGTCCGGAATATAATGGCAGCCTGCCCCCGCTGCTCAAGAATGCAATCGATTGGACATCAACAGTGGGTACGGAGCATTTTAAGTCTCCCTATTGGGGGATATCGTCCTGTACGCCCGGCCCCATGAGCGGCATCATGTGTATGCGGCAAGTCAATTATATCATGATGCGTGTCGGGGCGCATGTGAGTCCCATTCAAGTCGGGGTGGGAAATGCGAGCGAGGCGTTCGACGATAAAGGTGAATTGATCGCAGAGCCGGGCGCGACTTTAACGCAAAGGCTCATTTCTGATATGCTCGCCCATATCTAATGGCTGAAAAAGAGAAGCTTTATAAAGACCTGCCTCGGCCAAAATTGAACCGCGCGCAGATTGCAGAAATTTATCGGCGGTTGTCTATTGAGCGCCCCGCCCCTGAAACGGAACTCAATTACGTCAATCCCTATACACTAGTCGTGGCGGTCGCTTTGTCTGCGCAGGCCACAGATGTTGGCGTCAACAAGGCCACGCAAGAGCTTTTCGAAATTGCCAATACGCCCGAGAAAATGGTGGCATTGGGCGAGGATCTTGTTCGCGACCATATCAAAACGATTGGGCTTTACCGTAACAAGGCCAAAAATGTTATAAAGCTCTCTCAGCTCCTTATTGACGAATTTGGCTCTCAGGTACCGCGCACCCGCGAGGCGCTGGTCCGCCTGCCCGGCGTCGGCCGTAAAACCGCTAATGTGGTGCTCAATGAGGTGTTTGGACAGCCGACAATCGCCGTTGATACGCATATTTTTAGGGTATCAAACCGAACCGGCATGGCGCCGGGCGCTAATCCCTTGGAGGTAGAGCTGAACCTTCTCCGCGTCACTCCGGAGGCGTATTTGCAAGGGGGGCATCATTGGATTTTGCTTCATGGCCGTTATGTTTGCAAAGCCAGAACGCCGGAATGTTACGCCTGTCCCATCCAGGATATTTGTCGATATTCAAAGAAAACGCCGCCGCCATGATATCCATACGACTTTGAAATAATTAAGTTTTTTGCCGATATGCGTGGTGAAAACGTTAACGCGAATTTATAATTAATTCTCTGCCATGTCCCAAACATTCAGAAACTGTTCATGCCGGTTGTGAGCATTTTGTGCCCCTAAACTAATTGTTAACTCTAACCTTGCGCCTGAAGAAAAAAGCGCAATTATTTTCACACTGGGGAAATCATAATGAAATCTTATCTATTTGGGGCTGTTTCGGTGCTAAGCCTTTTAGCGGCTTCGTCCGCATCGGCCAACGACAATGAAGGATGGTATCTTCGCGGTAACGGAACTTACGGCATACACAACGACGTTGAAGTATCTGGCGTCATTGACAGCACTCAGCATGGCAACGGCTTACAAAGTGAAGGCAATTTCGGCTACACTGCCGGTATCGGTTATGACTTTGGTGACCACTGGCGCGTCGAGTTGGATGCAGACCACCTTAAGACCGACCTTGGCTCTATCAGTCAAACAGATAACTCCAGCGCAGACCTATTGACAGAATCATTGATGATTAATGCTATTTATGACTTTGATAACTTCGGAAAGCTCGAGCCTTATATTGGTGCGGGTGTTGGTCTTGTTGATACCAAAGTAAATTTGAGAGCCGGCGACTTCATCAACAGCGATGGTAACCTTCAAATCAACCCAACCTGTATTGATTCGCTTGGTGCACGCGCTGCCGGTCAAGGCGTTCAGTGCGGCGTTAGTAACTCCAGTAATGAATTCGGATGGCAGCTATTAGCCGGCGCAGGGTATAAAATCACAGACAAACTAACTTGGGATACTCATGCCACATATCAAAGTATTTCAAATGCTGACTTAAATGCTCAAATTGCAAATATTAGCACGGGTGGCTTTGAGTTCGGCGATGCTGCGCTTGGTGCCTTAGGTGGTCTCGCTCTTGCGACAGGCTTGCGCTACACATTTGGTGGCAGCAGTACGCCAACAGCTCCTGTTGTTTCTACGCCTCCACCTCCAACACCGTCATTCACATGTTGGGACGGAAGCATGGTCTTCAACTCCGGTCAGTGCTTACCTAAACCAGAGCCTGTTGCAGAAGTTATTCCCGAGCCTGCGCCGATCCAAACACGTCAGTGTTGGGATGGAACCTTTGTCGAAGTTTCGCAAAGCTGTGCTCCAGAACCAATTCCGGAGCCGGCACCCACTTATACGTGTTGGGATGGAACGGTTACATATGACCTGAACACATGCCCGGTGCAGCAAGTGGTCGAAGCGCCACGTGCAAATCTAAACCTGTGTAGCGAGTCCTCTGTTGCAATCTTCAACGTGCCTACAAACGCAACGCCTAAGCAAATGTCACGTCTCGGCACGATGCCGGAATTCGGTGATAGCCACGGCCTGACGCCGGATCAGTTCTTTAACAAGCTGAATGCGCGTTACAGCAGCAATGCAACTGATAAGGCCTATTTGAACTATCTGTTCAAATCCATGGGCTACTCAAATGGTTGGGCTGATGCACAATCCTATATGTTTAGCGAAGAAGTTCTGCCTGTCGGAACGCGCGGATTATTGGGACTTGGTGAGCAGCATCACTTTGAGTACTCAATCCTGCCGACGAATGATCGTGACCGCCAAGCGTTCCGCATTCAGAGTGCAAATGGCTCCGTTGTCCACTTCATGAAGACATGCGGTAACTATATGTATGCGTGTGAGTAGTCACAAAACTTAAATCTATAATCTGCTGCTTCGGCAGTAGGTAACAATAGACCCGCAACGAGTTTCGTTGCGGGTTTTATTTTGTCAAAAATTTCGTGTACCGCCGTGGATTCTTTCGCATCAGGCCTTAGGAGTTGGACCTTTTTGTCACCTGAACGTCTTCATATTGTCATTTTGCTATATCTGGTCGCTACCCCGGCCACACTTTTGATTGGGGCCTTTTTGTGCTGTTGCTTCTTTAAACCCATTTCGCGCGGGGGAGCTTTGGGCTGGCTATGCGATTGGGTTGATCGGATTAGTCGGCGCGTTGCCGCTGGGTTTAATCGTCCGCGGCGTGAAACAGAATACCGCCGGTAATCCGCGATTCTTTGTTATGGTGATTATTATTGGCGTGATGGTTTTGGGACTGATGGCTTTTGCGTTTGGCTACTGACGCGCATGTCTCATCTGTGCCGACACCGTGAGTATTAACGCGGATTGAAATCACATAGGCGGGCCTATGCGCCTCGTCGTTTTAACCTTTTTTGTTCTTATTTTCTTTGCCGGCAACTCGGTCCTTGCCCGTCTTGCCTTGGCCGTCACGCCTTTTATATTTTTCGCACTGCCTGAAGCCCGCCCAAATGCGACGGGTTTTTGGTTTGGCTGTCCTCTCCGGAACCGTTACCTCGGGTTTGGGTTATGACTTTGGTATTCTGTTCTCTTGAAAATTTCAGTCACCACGGCGGCTGTCTCGCAGCTTTCGGTTCCGGTCATCGCGGCGATAAGCGGCGCGGTGTTTGTCTTTGAGCCGGTGACGCGGTCCTTTGCGCTGGCTTGCACAGTGGTTCTCATTGGCGTTGGAATTGTGACGATAAAACTACCGAAACCGCGGTGAAAGAGGTGTCAGCTCTTGCGTCCGGCTTTTTCAATCGCTGATTTAAGGGCCGCTGCAAATTTCTTGGCGCCTTCATTGTCGCCGCCCTCGCCCTTGGCGTGAGGCAGGTAAAGATATGGCTCTATCAATTCGAGTTCGATGAGTTTTAACGCCCCGTCTTGTCCGCGCAACAAATCGACTCGGGCATAGAGCGGCGTGAAATCCAGAACCTCTAATATATCGCGAGCGGTATCGCGTTCGGCCTGGGTCGGGATGTAGGTTTCTTCCGACCCGCCATAACTCGACTGTATGCGGTAATCACCGGCTTTGGGTGTTTTTCGAGCGGCATGTGAAAAGCGCCCGCCAAAATATAGGAAGGAATATTCGCCTTCCTCAGCAACGCTGGGAAGAAAGGCCTGCAAGAGCGCGCCTTCCGGCGGGAGATCTTTGGCGTCCGGAAACGGATCTCCTTGTTTATATAGGACTTGACGCCACGCGCCGCCCCCGACCTTTGGCTTTATAACGAGTGTATCTGTCGCGAGTTCGGCAAAAGCGCGGGCGACATTCGTTTGCGAGACGCGGTCAACTGTTAGGGTGCGAATGACAGGCGCGCCGCGTTCCGCCATTTCATTGAGATAGGATTTATCAGCGTTCCATTTTAAAATATCAAACCCGTTAAATACGGGGGTGACGGCTTCGGCTTTGGCGATTGCGCCGAGGAAGGCGTCTTCATTACCCTCGAAATAATCCCAAACCATGAGCGGCAAGATGGCGGCAAATTCGCTTGCGCGTGCTGCTATCTCCCGCCAGCGTATTTGAACTAACTCCAGGCCGAGATCGGCTAGAGCAGGCGTCAGTTTTCCGACCTCTTCATCCAGCTCAAAAATGTCCACGCGCGCATTTTCCGCGTCGGGGAGAAGGTTGTCAGATATCAGAAGCGCGATTTTTGTCATAGTAGTGTCTGCGCTAATGGCTTAGACGGAACGGCGCAATTCGAATTTGAAATAAGGGGCATAATACCATGAAAAAAAACATTGATGTTCTCGGCATTGGCAATGCCATTATGGATATTATCAGCCCCGTCCCCGAAACATTCTTGTCGGTGCAAGAGATTGAACGCGGATCGATGACGCTTGTGGATGAGCCGCGGGCACTCTCATTGAACCGCGCGCTGAAAAAAACGGGAAAGCTTCGCGAAATTGCGGGAGGATCCGCCGCAAATACGATGGTCGGGATTGCCGGCCTTGGCATTCGCGCGGCTTATATTGGAAAGGTCGGCAAGGACGGCGTCGGTAGACGGCTGGCCGAGGGGTACCGCGACGCAGGCGTCGAATTTGAAACGCGCCCGACGACGTCAGGCACGTCGTCGGCCCGCTGCATGATCGCGGTCACCCCGGACGGAGAGCGGTCTATGAGCACATTCCTGGGCGCGAATTCCGATTTCGGCGTTGAAGATATTTCGAAGGCTCAAATCGCCCGCGCGAATACGATCTATCTGGAAGGCTATCTCTTCGACAGCGATGCGCAAAAAGCCGCCTATGTGAAGGCAGCGGAAATTGCGCAGGCTAATGGCGCGCAAGTGGCGCTCACACTTTCTGACAGCTTTTGTGTCGCGCGTCACCGTGCAGGCTTCCGGCAGTTGGCCGAGCATCAGACCGATATTCTATTTGCCAATGAAGATGAGCTGTTGGCGCTTTACGAAACAGATCGACTGGATACGGCCTTGGACAGCCTCAGCGGTATGCGCCCGACAGTCTGCGTGACGCGCGGCGAAAAGGGCTCGGTTATACAAACGGAGGAACGGCGCTATCTCGTGCCTGCCGCGCCCATTGATGCGGTTGTTGATACAACGGGGGCGGGTGATCAATATGCGGCGGGCGTTTTGGCGGGCCGCGCTTTGGGACTGGATTGGGCCGATGCAGGCTATCTTGGCTCTATTGCAGCGTCCGAAGTCATTCAGCATTATGGGGCGCGCCCGGAGACGGCCGTGCATGATATTGCGGCAAATTTCGCCTATTCGGAGTAGGCGTTTTTCGACCAATCGAATATCATACTTATATTTTCCAAATAGTTTATTAAGATTGGAATATTGGCTAAGCCTTTAAATTAATTGAAAAAAATGCGTTTTTCAGTTTACATCTATGGTTGTATCGAGTAACAGAATTTGTCTGTCGGAAAAATTCCCAAAGTTAGTTTGATAGACAACAGCGTCCCGCTTTTTGTGAGGTTTGACGCAAACAAAAGAGTGGGTCATTTGCTAACTTGACATGGCAAATGACCTTTTCTTTGTTTAATGAACTAAACTTGCAGTTTCGTGTAATTTCATGACGTCTAATTCGTTAATATACGTTTACAAATAGGCGTTCATCGGCGCGCCCTTCCCTTTCACAATTGTAATAAAGATGTCCTATTTATTCAGATGCCGTTAAACCGAACGCCGCTATGGAGTGATCATGTTAAAAACGATTCTACCCATATGTCTCTCTGTTGCCGTCATTGGCAGTGCCGCAGCGCAAAGCGCTAAAACGGCGCCGCCTTATGCATCGTCTGCTAAGCCTACTTATAATGCGCCCTTTACGGATCGTGCGACGGTAGCTTTTGATTTGGCGCGCATTGATGCGTCGATGAATGCGACCTTCAGCTTTCAAGGCGATTTTGTCCAAGTGGCCCCTAACGGTGCGGTTTCCAAAGGTAAAATTTGGCTGCAACGCCCGGGCAAGGTGCGCTTTGAATATGACGCGCCCAATCCCATGTTAGTCGTGTCGGACGGCGTGACCTTGGTCCAAAATGACCGCGACCTCGAAACCTTTGACCGCGTTCCGCTCTCTGCGACGCCGCTGAATTATTTCCTCAAGGAAAATATTAATCTGGCGAATGACACGGAAGTCATCGGTTTGCAAAAATTACCCGGGCAATGGATTGTGACGGCCCGCGACGGGTCCGGTCAACAGGAGGGCGCAATGACTTTGGTTTTTGATTCAGAAACGCTTGCGCTTCAAACTTGGATTATTGCAGATGATTTTGGCGGAGCGACCCGCGTACAGCTCTCGAACTTGCGTTATAATGGCCAAATCGACCCGCGTCAGTTTGTTCTGCGCGAAGACACAAGCCGCCGCGATCGCCGCAGATAAGTCCTAGCTTTAAGGCTTTTCACATGAGGCGCGGGAGTCTATCTCCGCCTCATGTCAAATCTTATCAAAGTTGCCACTTGGAATATCAACTCGGTTCGCCTTCGGATCGATCAGGTTATTCAGTTCCTTAATGAGCAACAGCCTGATGTGCTGGGCCTGCAAGAAATCAAATGTGTAGAGGAACAGTTTCCTTATCAACCGTTCCGCGACGCCGGGTATGAGTTTATCGAGGTCAAGGGCCAAAAAGGATATCACGGCGCGGCGACGGTTTCAAAACTGCCGATGGAACGCTTGCCGACCAGTTTTTGCCCACTGGATCATGCCCGCCATGTCTCGACAAAAATTACTGCAGGGGCTGAAGACTTCGAATTTCACAACTTCTATGTCCCGGCAGGCGGAGACGTCGCCGACCCAAAGGTGAATGATAAATTCGCGCATAAGCTCGATTTTCTGGAAAAAATGCGGTGCTATTTTGCTGAGCGGTTTAGCCGAGGCGATGATCAGCAAATCCTCGTCGGTGATTTTAATATTGCCCCGCATGAACATGATGTCTGGGGACATAAGCAACTTTTGAAAGTCGTCAGCCATACGCCGCTGGAAGTCGGTATCTTAGAGACGCTCCGCAAGACACATGATTTTACAGATACGTCCCGCCTCTTCGCCGAAGAAGATGAGAAGCTTTACAGTTGGTGGTCCTACCGGGCGCGCGACGTCATGAAATCCAATCGCGGACGGCGGCTCGACCATATTTGGGTCAGCCCAGCCCTGAAGCCCGGCGTCGAAGCGATGGGCAAAGCTGGCCATGAAATTCATGTGCCCTGCCGCACCTGGCACGCCAAACCATCGGATCATGTGCCAATGACGCAGGTTATCGACCTTGCGGCGAAATGATGAGGGTTTAGGTCGTCGCCCCGGCGGCTGAATAGCAAAGACGAAAAATTCTCTCAATAACTGCCGTTAAATAGCCGGGATTGTAGAGAGCGCAATGAGGGCCTGCGCGCCAAAATAAAGCGGCGTAATTGCGAGCGTATTGCGCGGGCTCGGCGTCACGAAACGATCTCGCGCGACGAAGATATCGGACATCGCAAACATCACTGCTCCGGCGATAGCCAGAGTTAAGGGTCCGCGCGCCGGAAGCTCGAGCGCTGTGATCACCATCATTAAAATTATGAAGACATAGATTTTTACGGCAAAACGCATGTCTTTCGGAAGGTGCGGATTCAGCCAGACGTAAATTCCTGCGCCGATAAATAAAATTACCCCGGCTTGTATTATGCCGCTAACTGAAAATTGGTAAGGCTGAATGCCTACAAAGGCGGATATATAAGCGAGATGGCCGATGGCAAAGGCGGCCATACCGGCCAGAAATAATTTTTGGGATGTGCGGGAGAGCAATAGCAAGTCTCCCGCCGCGCAAGCCGCGAGGCCGAAGAGGATGAGCTTCCCATATTGATGGTCAAGAGCCCCGCTTATCACCGCTATAAATATAAAACCCAGCGCTGCCGCAGGCTTTAAAGTCTGCTGTGCTTTCGGGATCTCTTTCAACTCGGCCCAGGTCAGACCGAGCACAAGACCAATATAAATTGCGAGCGTCAGAACCATCCGAAAGGGATAGGCTCAAATCCCGACCCGCGCAAATGGCGGGCCGAAGCGCGCCACCGCAGCCTTATCCCATTGCCGTCCTATTCCATGGCGAGCGAATATCCGCCCGGCTGTGTCAGAAGCAAAGACGCCTGCCCTTTGACGGGCTCAATTTTTTGGCGGAGCCGGTAGACATGCGTTTCCAGCGTATGTGTTGTTACGCCGGAATTATAACCCCAGACTTCCTCCAGCAATTCTTCGCGCGCAACGGGTTTGCCGCCGGCGCGGTAAAGATATTTCAGGATATTAGTTTCTTTTTCTGTCAGGCGGATATCGCGCACAGGTTTTCCGGACGGATCCTTTGGCGGCGTCAGTTTTTTGGCGGCGGGTTTAAAACTATAGGGTCCAACTGAAAAAATGGCGTCTTCGGATTGTTCAAACGTTCGCAAATGCGCGCGGATCCGGGCGAGTAAAACGCCAAAGCGGAAAGGTTTGGTCACATAATCATTTGCGCCCGAGTTTAATCCCAAAATTTCATCAGCCTCGCCCGTGTTGCCCGTTAACATGACGATTGGCGTTGCGACCCCGGAACTGCGGATGAGCTGCGCGACTTCCGTGCCTTGCATGTCGGGCATGTCGACATCGAGAATAATCATGTCGAAAGTTTCGGCTTTAGCGGCCGCAAGGCCTTCTGATCCCGTCCCGACGTCATGGGTTTCAAATTCATCATAGAGCGCAAATTGCGCAACAAGTTCAGTCCGCAGTGTTTCGTTATCATCAACTAGCAGAACGCGTTTCTTGACAGCCATGGTGTCTTCCCTTCAGGAGTCCCGTTATCACGATTGCGGCGCCTATGCTCCCGTGCTCGTGACAATGCTAATAACGGATTATACAGATTACATCACAAAAATGCGACCTCTTGCGATAAAATGCGTGAACAACTTCTTATAAATGCCGCCGAGCGAACCGTGACGTGCGGCGGCTTGAGCTTGGCGTGCCGTATTGGACGGCGCGGCGCGGTTGCACTGGCGGATGGGCGCGAAGGAGATGAGAAGACGCCCTTGGGCTCCTATCGACTTCGGTTTGGGCTTTACCGTGCGGATAGGCTCCCAAGGCCGCGCTCCGCGCTCACCTTTTGGCCCCTACGCGAGGATGACGGGTGGTGCGATGCGCCGAACGATCCCGCCTATAACCGGTTTATCCGTCTGCCCTTTTCTTCAAGCCATGAGGCATTGTGGCGAGAAGACGGGGCTTACGATATCATCTTGGTGATGAGCCATAACGACAGTCCGCCCGTTCCTAGTCTTGGCAGCGCCGTTTTCATCCACGTTGCGCAGCCTGATAATCGGCAAACCCTGGGCTGCGTCGCCCTTGCCCCGGAGGCGATGGTCCAGTTATTGCCGCTGTTACAAATAGGACAGACGGTTAAAATCTGTCCTTAAAATTAGGGGGGCGAAAGGCGCCTGTAATAGCGCATCTCTATGACACTGGCCTATCTTTAGAGAGAGGGCTTATGAGAGAGACTATATTTATTGGGGCCGTGCTGTGCGCCGCGTTCATCACACCACAAACTACACAGGCGCAAATCGCGGAGCTGCGGGTTGGCCTGACAGAATTTGATGAGCGCAGTTTGAACTTAGAGGGGGGCGAGTCGTTTCGCGCAGATGAAAATAGCCTTGGCATTAATGCCGAGATTATTTTCGAAGAGCCAAAGTTTCTCAAATGGGCCCTATCGCCTCAGCCTTATATTAACGGGACGCTGAATGTAGAGGGGAACACCTCGTTTGGCGGGGCGGGCCTGATGTGGCGTCAAACCCTTGGAAAACGGTTTTACGCTGACTTTGCATTTGGCGGAGTTATTCATGATGGCGCGACCGAACATTCACTGTCGGATGCGGATATCGCCATATTGGATGAGGCCGCCATGAATTTTAATAATGACCCAATGAATTTTGTCATTCCCTCTGACGCGCTTCAAATTCTCCAAGAGTCGAGTGCGCTGAAGGCGTCATCCATTCAATTTGGCTCGCGCCTTTTATTTCGCGAGCAAGTGACGGTCGGTGTAAATTTCAATGAAGACTGGGCGGGCGAAGTCTTTTTCGAACATTTGTCAAATGCCGGACTTTCCGAAAATGGCAGAAATCCGGGCGTCAATAATCTCGGGATAAAAGTCGCGCGGAAGTTTTAGTCGGGCTTAAGTGTAGTCCCGCTCTCCGAATAAAGCCGACCCGACGCGGACGGAGGTTGCGCCCATTTCGGCGGCGATTTCATAATCCCCGCTCATGCCCATGGAAAGTTTCTCGACATCATTTGCTTTCGCGAGATTTGACAGGAGCCAGAAATGCGGGCTGGCGGCTTCGCCTGCAGGCGGGATGCACATGAGGCCTTCAGGCTCGAGATCATAAGTCTCGCGCATGAGCTTTAAAAAACCCGGAAGCTCGGCAGGCAACACGCCGGATTTTTGCGGCTCCTCGCCTGTATTCACTTGCACATAGAGGCGCGGCATCTTCCCTTCATCGCCAACCGCTTTCACCAAAGCTTTTAAAAGCTTCTCGCGGTCCACGGTTTCGATAACATCAAATAGAGCTACGGCGTCGGCAGCTTTATTTGTTTGCAACGGTCCAATGAGGCGCAGTTCCAAATTGTCCCGATGCGCCGCAAAGGTGTCGCCCCATCTTTTCTGCGCCTCCTGCACGCGGTTTTCCCCGAAGACCCGCTGACCCGTCTCAAGCATAGCGGCAATGCGGTCATCCGGCTGCACCTTGGAGACTGCGACCAAATCGGCCGGCGCGGACATGCCCCCCCGCTTTGACGCGGCGGCGAGTTTGGCTATGACGTCTTTATGTTGAACGGAAATCTCTGACATGAGCGCGCTCTATTCTGAAACGCCGGAAAAGAAAAGTCTTCCGGCTGAATCCATATTGGCGCGCGCCGCCCGGCAATTGCGCAAGACCGGACCTGACTGCCGTCTCGCCCCGCTGGTTTTTATGACGGACCCGGCGCGAATGGAAAACCCGCTGGAGGTGGTGCGCCGCTTGCCTGAAAATTGCGCGGTGATTTATCGGCACTTTGGCGCGCCTGATCAGGCGGAGGCTTTGCGGGAGTTGACGCGGCAGCAAAACCGTCAGTTTTTAATCGGAAATGATCCTCAGCTGGCCGAGTCCATCGGGGCAGACGGCGTGCATTTTTCGCGTGATGCGTCGCTGGCCGGTCCTATAAAATGGCGAGCGAACCATCCGGAATGGATACTCACCATGGCGGGATTAAAGGCGGGCCATTACCTCGCGCCGCTAGGCAGTCTCGACGCGCTATTCATATCCAGTATTTTCAAAAGCCAGAGCCCCTCCGCCGGACCGCCAATCGGCGTAAATGGAGTGAGGGAGAGAGCCGCGCGCCTGCCCGTGCCGATATATGCTTTGGGCGGGGTGGACGCAGGCACAGCGCCGCAGTTATTAGAGAGCGGAGCCGCAGGCCTCGCCGCGATAGAAGGATTGATCATGGATGTTCAAAAAGAAGAAACCGCGCAAGGCCACCGCTTTGTTATCTCCACCGAGGCGGGCGAAGCCGAGCTAACTTTGGCCAAGGTCGAAGACGGCGTGTTTAACGCCAACCATACGTTCACCCCAACGGCGCTGCGCGGGCAAGGCGTGGCGGGGAAACTCTACGCCGCCATGGTCGCCGACGCGAAATCTAGCGGATATAAAATCATCCCCGGCTGCCCCTATATTGAAGTAAAGTTCAAACGCCATCCCGAAGATAGGGACGCGGTGGGAGCTTGAATGCGCCGCACTTTTAAATTTTGAGGCCACTAAACCGAAACGAGAACTACCAAATGGATGTCAATATCGCAGGCCTCGTCGTGGACACGAATTATCAGAACGATATCTCCGGGCTTGCGGAGCAGATGGAAATCGGTCTGGTGGAAGTTGGCACGACCACTTTGGGAGCGCTACTTAAAACGGAACCGGAACATTTTGACTGGTTTGGCGTAGTCTTCACGACGTCAGGATTGATGTTGATTTGCCAGTCTAAAATGATCCCGCATATAGGTACCCCCGCACAGGGGAATTGTCTCAAATTTGCTGTGATGGATCAAAACAACTTTTATGCCTTCGCCTATGTGCAAGATGGAAAAACCTTAAGGGAGGTGGCGGATATGGATGGAGAACGACTAGCAAATGACGGGTTGCCGCAGAGCTTTGAGACGTCGAAAGGTGTCGCTGCGGCTATTTGGGCGGGCATTGAGGCAGTGATAGGACAGTCTTTCGCAAGTTTGCCGCCCGAGACGAAAGCGACTATTTTTCAAACCGACCCGCCGGATCCACACGAAGAATTATACAGGATCGCGATAAAGCTTCCCCAGACTGATTAGCATAAGTCGGATCATCAAAAGACTGACCGTGGAAAGACAGCTCAGATCGGGAGTGATGTGAATGATCAGCGCGGTTCTTTACTTGCCCGAATTCGGAAGCGGTTTTTCAGGTGAGCCTACCGCCCAAAATCAACCGCTTTATATCGCCTTCCGCCTCAAAGGTCAGGATAAAGAGATAGGCAGAGAGGAAGAGCATGCCGCCGAAAAAGGCAAGGACCGCGAGGCCGAAGCCAGCGGGCGAGAATCTATTGCGCCAAGCGGTCCACAATGCGGAGAGCGCGAGGAAGCCCATAAAATCAAAATTAAATTGCCCGGGCCAGGCCATGTCTTTCATATCGCCGAAGAATACAGGCAGAAGATTTATGCCGTGGTTAGAAATCGTCACACCCGTATAAGCGATTAAGCTGACGAAGATGGCGGCAAGAAAAACGCGAAAAATCGTCATTGGAGTCCCTAAAACTTAAATCCGCCTTGCACAAACACGCTTGTCGCTTTTTGGTCGAGCGTTGTTGGTATGCCGAGTTCTAATCCGTTTACTTCGCGGTCGACATATTGGACGCCTGTACCGACGGTGAATTTATCAAATTCATAGGTGACGCCAAATGTGGCTTGGTCGGATTTCAGGCCGACATTGTCATCTTCTGCGTGGCCATAGCCGAGCGTGAAGCCGAGCGCGCCCGGTTGCCATGTCAGCCCGGCGTCATAGGCGGTGTAATCGCCGTCGAGCAGGCCGTTATTGGATTGCAGGTAAGAGCCGCCCAGCGTGAAATCGCCGTAAATGAATTCGAGGCCCGTGCCGATGCTTTTCAAATCATCCAAACCGCCAAGACCCGATTTTTCAGACCCTTGGGCATAGGTCCCTGTCAGCTCGACAGAGAGACCATTTGCAAATGTGCGGTCTAGCGCGACGCCGGCTTCTATTACATTTTCGATTTCCGGTTGGGTAATGCCGGTGATGGTTTTGCCGTTACAATAATCGACGCCGCAGACATCTGCATTCAGAGCATAAGACGCGCCAAACTGCACGCCGACGCCAATTTGATCGCCGAGGAGGCGCGGCGAGGTATAGGTGATTTTTTCGGAGAATCCTGACGCATCATTGACGGTCTTGACGCTGTCATAACCCGTATAATCGACGGGCGAATTGGACGCGCCAACGGCGAGCAAGCTCGGCGCGCCGAGACTGAAGAGATAGGCTGCGCCGTCATCGCGTCCGATGGTCACGTCGCCATAAGCGGAGCGCAAAAAGACATGCGCGGATTCGAGTGCAAATTGCGCATCTTTGGTGATGTCTTCGCCGCCCGCGTAAAACCCGGACGTGTGCCCGCGCAGGCCGTTAGCGGCAATGGCCTGTGTGCCCGTGCCGGGACACCCTAATATGCCCACCGGGCAGTCCGGCAATTGTCCGCCAAATCCGCGCCGGTAAGGATCATATTGTGCGCGCCCGCCAAGGTTTACGCCATACTCAAGGCCGCCTTGGGTGATGGCGCTGGCTTCGAACTCAAGATCGGCGTCGCCAATAAAGTCTTCAGACCATCCGTCTTCGGGGCCGAGTTGATTGGCCGGTTGATCGCGATGTGTTGCCGCTGCGCCGACGGTAAATGCGCCGCGTAAAAGGGTCACGATGCTGCCGAGGCCAAGCTTATCTTTCCAGCTGCGCGGGGCTTGCGGCGCAGGCGTGTAGGGTCCACCCGGATAGGGCGAGCCTGTCGGGGGAATCCCTGTCGGCGGCGTCGAGGATTGATAGCCGCTATTTGGCCCGGCGGGCTGATAGCCGCCCGGTGCATAGGGCGATCCGCCATAAGATTGCGCGCCGGATTGCCCTTGGTAGCTAGGTTGAGGTTGGGGCTGAGGGTTGGTTTGCGCCTGAAACTGGGTCGCGGGCGGCCGCGTTCGCTCATATTCACCCCAGGTCTGACCTGTTGAAACAGATGACGAGTGTGAGGACGGCGGCGTCCAATATTCCGCTGTGCCTTGCGCGGGCGCTTGAACCGCTGCGCCTGCACGTTTTGGCGCATATGGGCTGGCGGAGGGCGATCCGTAATTCGGCGCTTGGGCAATTTGTGTTTGCGGGCTTTGACGCGGCGGTGTGTAAACATAATCCGAGCCGGATGGCGGCACGGCAGATCCTGTAGATGCACGAGGCTGAGCTTGAGCTTGAGGTTGAGCCGAGCTTTGGGCGTAGGGCCGCGCGGCAGGAGGTTGATATGGCGCTTGATAGGCTGGGGCGCTTTGGCCGCCATAGGTTTTGGGCGGCGTTTTCGTTGAAGCGCTTGCATAGGCCGGCGCGGCAAGGCGCGGCGCCGTTGCAATCGGCGCATCTGCGGAGGCCGGGACAGCCGGCAGTGTATATGTCGGCGCGCTATAGCTTGGCGGGGCCGTATAGGCGGGCTGCGCGCTATATGAAGTTGGCGGCGTATAGGCAGAGGGCGCGGCTTGCCAATTTTGGGCAGGCGCAGCAGGCGTCGTTTCCCAAGCTTGCGTTGATTTCTTCGAGGCAAATGGCGAGCTGGATTGCGCCGTCGCGAGACCCATTCCGGCGAGGGCGATAAGGGCAATTGGAGCTGCCGTATATATAAAGCGCTTTGAAGGCATGAGCAGGCCCTGTTGAGACCCCGTCTCGGGGCCGGATTTGACGTCACGTTAATCTTTGGCCCGCGCGGCCCTAAAAAAGTGTTAACGCGTGTTTACCATATTGCAGTAAAATCGGCCTAATCGCCCATAAGAGTGGGTTTTTCGGTGTTTTTGGCTGAAATTTAGCCGAAGTCTTTCCGCAAATTTATGAAACGCCCTCTGGTCGCGGGGCGCGGAGCCGTTTAAGAGCCATAAAAACCTGTTCAAACAGATATGCATTTAGGATGCTGAAACGATGATTTTGAAACCTGCTCTTGCTGCTGCGCTCACCGCGTCCCTCCTATTGGCGGGAGGCTGCGCTTCTAAAAAAACCCCTGCGGGAGTTCAAGCCTATGCTCCGCAAAATGGCGTGAACTCCTATCTTTGGCGCGCAACGCTGGAAACGCTTGATTTCATGCCGTTGAACCAAACCGACGTTTATGGCGGCACGATCAATTATGATTGGTATTCCAACCCGCGCGTCCCGAATGAGCGCTTTAAGGCGACCGTTTATATTTTGGATTCGAATTTGCGTGCAGACGGGCTGAAGGTTTCAATCTTTAAGCAGACGCAGGCCGCAGGCGGTTGGACCGATGCAAATGTTGATGCGGACACGGCGCGCCAGATTGAAAACGCTATTCTAACCCGCGCGCGCGAGTTGTTTATCGCGACGGAAGACGCACGCTAAGCGCTGTCGACATTGCTATTCTGAAAAGAGCCCTGGGTCATAGACCTCAAGGCTTTTTTATGGCTCGAAATACGGGGCCAAGTCCTCGGGGATAGGCATCGGTTTTAGCGCCGAGACATTCGCGCCGCCTGTATTGCCAATCGGCACACGTTTGAAAATGGCGGCAGGGGCTACGGCCAGCAAGCGAATGAGTTGTCCAAAAATCTCTCGGCCATCGCGGCGTCTCCATCCGATCCAGAGCATCGCGACATGGGTTTGCAGATGCGGGATATAATAACGCTGCCCCAAAATATGCGCGCGTTCCAAATGATGAAAAGCAAGGTCCAAGTCCTCGGCCTGATAAGCGGCGCGGCTATGGGCAATTTCAGTTTCAAATGCGGCGCGGAGTTTGGGCGTCATATGTGTTCTATATCTCCAGGATTTTCACATTGGCAAGTCTACACTTCCCTCTAGCCGCCTTGCCCCCATCTGCTATAGCCGTCTCTTTATAATATTGAGTGTTTTCGAGTTAGGTCATGTCCGAAAAATATAATGCAGCAGATGTAGAGCCGCGCTGGCAGAAAATCTGGGCGGAGCGGGATATTTACCGCGCCCATGATAAGAGCGAGAAACCCAAGTTTTACGCGCTGGAAATGTTCCCTTATCCATCGGGGCGCATTCACATGGGCCATGTGCGCAATTACGCGATGGGCGATGTCGTCGCGCGCTATAAAAAAGCGCAAGGTTTTGAAGTGCTGCATCCGATGGGCTGGGATAGTTTCGGCATGCCGGCGGAAAATGCCGCGATTGCCACGGGCGGTCATCCGAAAGATTGGACTTATAATAATATTGACGAAATGCGCGCGCCGCTACAGCGCCTCGGCTTTGCGCTGGATTGGTCGCGTGAGTTTGCGACGTCCGATGTCGCCTATTACAAAACCCAGCAGCGGATTTTCCTGAAATTCTGGGAGAAGGGTCTGGTCTACCGCAAGACGGCCAAAGTAAACTGGGACCCCGTCGACAATACGGTCCTCGCCAATGAACAGGTCATTGACGGGAAAGGCTGGCGCAGCGGCGCGGTGGTCGAGCAGCGCGACATGGATCAGTGGTTTTTCAAAATCACGAATTACGCGGAAGATTTGCTGAAGGGGCTCGAAGGATTAGACCGCTGGCCTGAGAAAGTGCGCACGATGCAGGCGAATTGGATTGGGAAATCTGAGGGTTTGCAGATGCGGTTCAAAATCGTGCGTGGGGACCACAAAGAAATTCTGTTGGGGCGTGATTATTTAGAAGCTCTAAAGAATGCTGCAACGCAGAATGAGGAGTGGGAAGAAGAGCCTACAGTCACTCCTGATGGCAAGAAACTTTATGGGGCCTCTGAGAACGTAATGCCTGTCGTTGCTAACCCCGAACGACAAAATGAAATATGGGACGCGATACTCAACGGAATTGAAATTTACACAACTCGGCCTGACACTTTATTTGGAGCTAGCTTCCTAGCTGTGTCCCCAGATCACCCGATAGCTAAACAAATTTCGTCACTAAATCCCAAGGTCGAAGAGTTCCGCGCGGAATGCGCCAAGATAGGCACATCCGAAGAAGCCATTGCTCAGGCCCCCAAACTCGGCCTCGATACTGGCTTGCGCGTTAAACATCCGTTTGATGAGAACATCACCCTCCCCGTTTGGATCGCGAATTTTGTTTTAATGGGATACGGCACAGGTGCAGTGTTTGGCTGTCCTGCCCATGATCAACGCGATCTGGATTTTGCCCGGAAATATGATTTGCCTGTTATTCCGGTCGTTCAACCCACAGAAACAAAAAATAAATCCGATCACCCCGGCGAAGGCCGGGGTCCAGAGTCCAACAAAGCCCAAAATGCAGACGCTCTGGATTCCGGCCTTCGCCGGAATGAACGGGGTGGAGGTGAGATGGTGGAGGCCTACACAGGTGAAGGCACACTGATAAACTCCGGCTTTCTCAATGGCATGAATAAATCCAAAGGCATCAGAGCCGCCATCGCCAAAATATCCGAAATGGGTCTCGGTGAAGGCGTGACGCAATA
>ENA-ORXR01000422-ORXR01000422.1-marine-metagenome-genome-assembly--contig:-NODE-422-length-58431-cov-5.809987_pt1 | contig 58431 bp, 64 predicted proteins | sample MGYA00237866_ERZ511479 | MGnify/ENA metagenome assembly ERZ511479 | reverse complement strand
CCACGCCGGTTCCTGCGACGGCGACTCCGGTTCCTGCCACGCCGGTTCCTGCGACTCCGGTTCCTGCCACGCCGGTTCCTGCGACGGCAACCCCGGTCCCCCCCACCGCGACTCCGGTTCCTGCGACTCCGGTTCCACCGGTGTCGGGTGTTCTGTTCACTCAGGATGGCCAATATGAATGCACCGGCAACACGTCCAACGCGTGGATCAGCTGGACATCGCCATCGATCTCTACTGGTGGGTCACCGGTTGCTGTGTCAACCACGGTCAACGGCACCACCACGATGGAAGCCTCGGGCGCCGCCCAGGATACTGCGGAGCTTTCGTACCGAACGAGCACCGCGAGTGCCTGGACACTGGTTGATCAGGTCATCGGCAACCCGCCGGGCAGCGTGGGAACCCTGTCCGGTACCGGACTGGCAAACAACGGATCAGTGCAGTTCCAAGTTCGTTCGTGGGTCTCTTACGCCGCCAACGAGCAGTATTGCTTCGATGACCTTGAGGTAATTGGCAACACATCGACTCCGATTCCACCGACGGCTACGCCGATTCCTCCAACGGCTACGCCGGTTCCTCCGGGTCCATCCACCGGCGGCGTGGTGCTGAGCGGTGACTTCGAATCCGGTTCGACGGGTTGGGTCGCCAACCCCGACGGCTCCGATACTGGTACGACCGGCCAATGGAGCTCGACCAATCCGGGCCAGACCGACCATCAGGGCAGCATCTTCCAGCCCGAGACAACCTCTCAGGGATCACAGGGGCTGTTCACCGATGGCCGCCCCGGCTCCGGCGTGGGCACCTACGACATCGACGGCGGCGTGGTCAGCATCAAGTCGCCGATCTTTGCGGTGCCGACGACCGGAACAACCTCGGTGAGCTTCGACTGGTTCCTGGCCCATTACTCAAACTCGAACACCAGTGACTTCCTGCGCATCAGCATTGTGGGATCGCAGACGGGAACGCAGACATTGTTGAACGAGACGGGAGCCAACAACATCCGGGTCGTGAACTGGGACACCTTCAACGGCGTCATCGGTACCAACTTTGCCGGCCAATCGGTTCATCTCCTGATCGAAGCTGCCGATGGTGGCACGGGAAGTCTGGTCGAAGCCGGATTCGATGACCTGATCGTCACCGGATCCAGCGACTGATCGGTCACTGCTGCCAGCGCCTTCACCCCGTTGAAAGACGAAGGGACCGAGGCGCCTGGCAGGAGCCGCAGTAATTCGGCGGCTTTGTCTGAAATCGGGTTGGGCAAACCAACGCGAAAGGTACAGTGTGAGCCGCTGGTCCTGTGGTGCAGTTTGGAGTGCACGCCGCCCTGTCAAGGCGGAGGTCGCGGGTTCAAATCCCGTCAGGACCGCCAGCAAGTTTTTGCAACACTGTTTGTGTGACCGCCAGCTACCGCAAGGCACTGGTTGCCGCACTCACGGTCGGGTAGCTCAGTTGGCAGAGCGTCCGCCTGAAAAGCGGAAGGTCACCGGATCGACGCCGGTCCCGACCACATATCGCTGCTTCGCAGTGAACCAGCCTTTGCCCTCCAAGTGGAGGCGAGCCAATGGTCTCGTGGCCGGTTACCCCGATTACCCCGGGGGGCCTGAATGGCCTCGGTGGGGTCGGTGTCGTAGGTTTGTGGTGTGAGTGACACTGTGACTGAGCCCGCCCCTCGCCCGATTGTCAGCTACGCCATGGTGGCAATCGCCGTGGTGGTGCTTGCGGTTCTTGCCGTCCTGTTTTTGAATCGGGGCCCTTCGGCCAACCGGCCCGAAGTCGCCTGCTCGGAAGATCTCGAATGGTTGACGGTATGCGTGCCCGGCGACGGCCAACGAACCACCGGTCTGCTGGCCGGAGTCGACAACGAGGCCGATGCGCTGGCGGCCCAACAGGAGCCGCTGGGTGGAGCGCTGGGCATTCGCTGCAACACCTTCCCCGAACGGTGGTCGGTCTGCGTGACGCTGGACAGCGGAATCACCGTAGTCACCCCCATCTCCAGCACCGGCGACCTTCGAGTCTCCTTCACCAACGACGGCACGACGACCGAGACGATGGCGCTCGACGAACCGCTTGGGATCCGTCGGGAATCAACCGATCTCACCATCAACTTCTTTGACGGGTCGGACAACGAGTGGGGCTCGATCCCTCTGGGCTTCTCGCCGGGGCGCACCGAGTTCTCCTCGGCCGAAGACCCCACCTGAAACTGGTCAAAAAACCCGGACCGGTCCGAGCGCGTCGGCGCTATCGTTACAGCCGTTCACTTCTGAGTGTCCTGCCCCGTTCGTCCAGCGGCCTAGGACGCCTGCCTTTCACGCAGGTAACACGGGTTCAAATCCCGTACGGGGTACCAGAGAGAAGTAGCCGAACCCGAGCTGACCACTGTCAGTTCGGGTTCTCTGCTTTTGGAGAATCCAAATTCTTTGCTTTTTGAGGGTCCGAGTTCTTTGCTCTTAGCGAATCAGAGCGCGGAGACGATGTTCTCCAACATCATGCCGAGCATCACGTAGGCAATGAAGAGGCCTTCGGAGCCTTCGTCGTCCTGGAAGTCTTCGAGTTCGCTTTCCTCGGTGAGGTCCAGTCGGGTTCCCAGCACCAGCCGCAGATCGTTGACCGACGTCATCCACGCCAGCAGTTCTTCCTCGCTCAGCACCTTGGCATTCATGGTGCGCTCAAGGGTGTCGATGGAGGCCCGCCGCTTGTCCAGCAGGTCGTCGCCAATCATCTCCTCATATTGCAGCGCCAGCAGCGGGTCGTCTTCATGCGGGTTGGGGAACAGCCGCCAGGCCATGGGGTCCCGGGACTCAACCAACTCCCGCAGCTGCGGGACCAGCATCTGAATGAGATTGCGTTCGTTGTCGGAGAACGAGATGGCGTAAGTCCCATCTCGTTGCGCCCGGACCGAACTGAAGAACCGCATCAGTCGACTCTGGCCTCAGTCATCTTTTTGCATGGTGGCCCACAGGCCGTATTCGTGGAGACGGGACACATCGAACTCGCACTTCTCGCGAGGGCCGTGGCTCACGGCCGCTCGGCCTTCGGTGTGGACCTGCATCATCAGCTTCGTGGCCTTCTCCCGACTGAAGCCGAACAGCTTCTGCAGAACCATGGTCACATACGACATCAGGTTGATGGGGTCGTTCCACACCAACACGACCCAAGGTACGTCCGGTTCCACCACGGTCTTGTGGTCCGGCTGTTCAACCTCAACCGGGGCCGTCAACGGTGCTGTCATGCGGGCATATCGCTTGTCGGTGAAGCGTTCACGCCTGACGCCGCAGTCACGATTGATCCTTTGGTGGCGGCGCCCAGCGGCGAGAACGCGGACCGCCCCCGGACCACATCCGCAGCATTGACCGGATCAGCCGCCGTGCTGAGGTGGAACCAGATGACCGCCGCCCAGACCGAAATGGCGCCGGCAACATGAACGGCAACCAGTACGGCGGGCACGCCGGTGAAGTACTGCACATAACCAACGGCGCCCTGGGCAAGCATGATTGCGATCGCAGCCGACAGCCTTCGCCGCTCCGTGGGACGACCCCCAACCGACCGCAACCACCAGGCGGTGGCGACGGTGACGGTGATCAGGATGACCACCGACGTGCTGTGGACTCGGGTAATCGATCGGATGGAGAACGGCAGTCGGGTGATTGGATCGCCGTCGGAGCTGCCGGTATGGGGGCCCGATCCAGTGACCAGCGTTCCGACAAAGATGGCAACCGCGGCCAGGGCAGTGATGAGCCATGCCTGAGGTCGATAGGACTGCATGCTTGCACCGGCATGGACATCGTCGTCAATGGTGGACCGGTGCACCAGCAGTAGAGCGTCCCAGATCAGAATCATCGACAGAACGAAGTGACCCAGTACCAGCCACGGGTTGAGATCGGACAACACGACGATGCCACCCAGAACGATCTGCCCGACGGTGCCCGCGGCGAGGCCCCAGCTGAGCCGCACCAGGTCCTTCCGATCGCCAACTCGCCGGCGGGCGGCAATCAGCACTGCAACGGCGGCGACGGTGACCAGAAACGCCAGTAGTCGGTTGCCAAACTCAATCCATGCGTGGCCTTCGATTTCCGGAATGAGCTGGTCTTGCTCGCAGGTGGGCCAGTCTGAGCAACCAAGTCCGGATTCGGTGAGACGCACGATGGCCCCAGTGAGCACGATCAGCATTTGGGAGGCGAGGGCCGGATAGGTGAACCGTCGGAAGGTTTGCGGCGACAAGCCGACTTCGGTACTGGCGTCGTTGGCCGCCGCGATCTCCGGTTCCACGCTATGAGCCTACGGGTCTGACCAGTTCAGCGGGGCGAATCGACCGCCAGTTCGATCCGGTGAGCCCTGTGACCGAATTACCAGCGGCCGATTGCTGGGGGAGCGGTTTGGGCCACTAGCATTTCAGGAATGGCGACGGCTCTCACTCCGGAATCCCGTTCAGTGGACCGCCGCCTCAAGTCTCGGATTCTCGGGTTTATTGCACTGACCAAACCGCGAATCATTGAGCTGCTCCTGGTCACCACCATCCCGACCATGATCGTGGCCGCCAACGGCTGGCCGGGCACCTGGTTGGTTGTGGCCACGCTGGTTGGCGGCACCGCCGCAGCTGGCGGCGCCCATGCCATCAACATGGTTGTCGATCGCGATATCGATGCCCTCATGGAGCGCACCAAAAATCGGCCAATGGTGACCGGACTGATTCAGCCCGGCGAAGCGATGGTGTTTGCCATCACCTTGGAAGTCGCGGCGTTTCTGTTTCTGTGGTGGCAGGTCAACCTGCTCAGCGCAGTGCTTGCGGTCTCGGCCACGCTTTTCTATGTCTTCGTCTACACCTTGTGGCTGAAGCGCACCACCGAACGCAACATCGTTATCGGCGGCGCGGCCGGTGCGGTACCGGTGCTGGTGGGCTGGTCGGCGGTGACCAACACGCTCGACTGGGCGCCAATCGTGCTTTTCGCCATCATTTTCTACTGGACCCCTCCCCATTTCTGGGCGCTGGCCATCAAGTACAAGGACGAATATCAGGCCGCCGACGTGCCGATGCTTCCGTCGACCACCGACATCCGCACCGTTGGCATCAAAATCATGATGTACACCCTGCTTCTGTGGGGGTTGACTCTCATCTTTGGGCCCGTGGCCGATATGGGTCTGGTGTACTTCATCTCGGCCCTGGTCCTGGGGGCGGTGTTTGTGTGGCACTCGGCCCAGGTGATGCGAGTCGCGTCGCCCAAGGTGGCGATGCGGCTGTTCACGTGGTCCATCACCTACATCACCCTGCTTTTCGGGGCCATGGCCCTTGACCAGTTCATCCAGGTTTGACGGACCGAATCTGATCGAGATTTTGGTGGGCGCAGATTTAGGTTCGGTGGTCGAGGCGGGATATGGTTGTGAATTAAATCACGACGTCGAAAATTCGGTGTCGGAAGTCGGCGTTCGCTGCGTGCGGCCGCCTAGCATCTCGCCCCATAACACCCAGCCAACCACCCAATCAATCACCCAATCAATCACCGAGCCAAAGCCCTCTGAATTGTGAGCGCGGAACACATGACCGTTACCCAAACCGAGACCGTTCATGCCTCGACCGACACCTCCATGGAAGCGCACGTGGAAAGCACCGTGCACGCCGGCTATGAACCGGGTCTGCCCGAGGGGCTGAGCAACTTCCTCGACAGCCTCGGCAGCGGCGACCACAAAGACATCGGTCGCAATTGGGTCCTTGGATCCCTCTTCATGGGCGTTGCGGTTGCGGTCATTGGTCTGCTGGTCGGCTTCGAGCGACTCGACCTGGGCGGCAGTCAGCTGTTTCAAGGGTCGCAAGCCACCTGGCAGGCATGGACCTTCTTCCGGATCGGCCTGATCCTGCTGGTCATGGTCCCGTTGTTCATCGGGCTGGCCACCGCCGTAACCCCGCTGCAGGTTGGCGCTTCATCCATCTCCTATCCGCGCCTGGCTGCCATGGCCTTCTGGACCTGGTTGGTCAGCGGGTCGATCTTCGCGGTGGCCCACGCCATTGACGGCGGGTTCGTGGTCGCCAGTGAAGATGCACCGGTTGAGTTGGCTATTGCTTCTCTTGGCTTCATGGCGCTTGCCATCCTGCTGGCGTCGGTGTGCATCGTCACCACGGTGATCACCCAGCGCACCGTGGGAATGGACCTTGGCCGGGTGCCCATGTTCTCCTGGTCCATGCTGGTTGCCGCCGGGCTGTGGATTCTCAGCATTCCCGTGCTGCTCGCCAATCTGGTGGTCATCTGGATTGATCATCAGGGCGAAGAGAAGCTTCGCTACGCCGATGGCCAGTTCCTCTGGGCGCAGGTCTCGTGGATCACCGATCAACCGCAGGTGTTCCTGTGGGCGCTTCCACTTCTGGGGATTGCTGGCGACATTCTTCCGGTTGGTCTGACCACCCGCCCGCGGGCCTACGGTGTTGCGCAGGCCGCCATTGGCGCCTTTGGCCTGCTGAGCTTTGGTGCATGGGCCCAATCCTTCTTCAGTTCCGGCGTGACCACCACTCCGGTCTACGTACTTGGCGCACTGAGCTTGGCCCTGCCGGTCGTGATCTTCATTGGCTGGCTCGGTGACTCGGTGTTTCGTAGCGGTGGCCCCAAAGGCGGCAAGTCACACTCGGTCGCCGCCTTCCTTGCCGTTGCCATTCTCCTGTTGGCCGGCGCAATTGGCTTTGTTCGCGTCTTGTCGCCGCTGGTGGGGTTCCTGCGGGAGTTCCCCAACATTGACGACTTCCGAATCACCAACGCGGTCAACAACCTGGACCTGACCGGCACCTCCGCTTCCGGCGGCGTCTTCGCCGCCACCGTGGCCGGCGGTCTTGTTGGTGCTCTCGCCGGCCTGTGGTTCTGGGCCCCCAAAATCTTTGGCACCCGCCTGGTTGCCGGTCTGGGCGGTCTGGCCGCTCTTTCCCTGGCTGGTGCCGGCGCCCTGATGGGCCTTACCGATCTGATTGCCGGCTTCTTCGATCAGCCCGACCTCGCCGTCACCGGCGACTTCGAAGATGCCGTTGGCGTGCTGAACGTCGTTGGCATCGCGGGCCGGGCGGCACTGCTTGCGGGCCTGGGGCTTGGCCTCCTGGCCGTCCTCGGCGGACTGGTAACCAACAACCTCGACGACGACGCCGATGTTGACAACGCCAACCCGTGGGGCGCCAACACGTTGGAGTGGGCGACCCCTTCGCCTCCGCCGCCCGGCAACTTTGCGGCGCCAATTCCGGTGCGATCCCCGCAACCACTTCGTGATCTTGCACAAGGAGACGTCCGCTGATGGCCGCCGAAACCGCAACTCTCGCCGCCGCCGAGAGCGATACTCATGACGACCATGACGACCACGACGATCACGGCGCCGCCGTGATCCCGGCCGCCGCTCTTCCCCGGGGTCGCAACATCCAGGTCGGTGCCACCTTCCTGACCGGCGCAACCCTCATGTACTTCGGCGGGCTCTTTGCCATCTATCTCAGCGAGCGCGCTGACCATTTGCGGCTGCAGGACGCACTCGGCGATGACCAGCCATGGATTCCCGATTCGGCCCAGGTCGAACTGACGGCTCCCACAATGATGGCCTGGACGCTGCTGATCTCGATTGTCACCATGCAATGGGCGGTCTGGTCGGTGAAGCGCAACGATCGGCGCCATGCCCTTCTGGCCATTGGTTTCCAAGCGGTGTTTGCGGCCGCACTCATCAATCATCACGTCTTCCAGTGGAAGCAGCTTGGCCTGGTGGCTGACGAATCGGTTGCCGCCGTCCTGATCTATGCCATAACAGGCTCCTTCGTGGTGGCGCTGATCGTGGCGCTCTTTGCCTTCGCCTTTGCGATGTTCCGAGCGTTGGCCGGGGCCTCAACCCAGGCCCACACCGACGGTCTGGCATCAGTGGCCGTCTACTGGTACGCCCTCGTTGGCATCTATTTCGTCATCTGGATTCTCGTCTTCATCACCAAGTAGGACTGCAGGAAATGTTCACTCGAGGCTTCAAACTCTTCTTCGGAATCGCCAGCGCCGCACTGGTTGCAGCGCTGGTGTTTGGCATGTTCACCAACGACGTGAGCGGCCCCAACTATCTGGGTGTGCTGGACCGAGAAACCTTGAAGGGGGTCATCAGCCTTGGCTGGCGTGGCGGCATTGGTGAGCCCATCGGGTACATCATTCTCCTGATGCTGGCGGTCAGCGCCGGTTTCGTTGGCATCACCCTCAACGCCTTCCGCGATGCAGATCCCGAATCGGTTGCCGAGCTTTCACCAACCGGCGAACTCGCTCCGGGCGAAGCGCCAACCGCTCCCAGCTGGTGGCCACTTGGTGGCGCCATCGGCGTCGGTTCACTCATCGTTGGCTTTGCCACCAGCACCGCCCTCTGGGCTCTGGGGCTGGTGATCATCGCGGTTGTTGCGTTTGAATGGGCCATGTCCGCGTGGGCTGATCGAGCCACCGGCGACCCCGACACCAACGTTCGCCTCCGCCGCTCCATCATGGGGCCGATCGAAATTCCGTTTCTGTCGCTTGGTGCGGTGGCGGTCATCGCCCTGGCGGTCTCCCGCATCTTCTTGACGGTGAGCAAGGCCTGGGCGGTTTGGGTGGCCATGATCGTCGCGATTCTCATCCTTGGGCTTGGCGCGCTGCTTGCCAGTCGACCACGATTGGCAAAGAGCGCGGTGGCTGCCATGGTTGGCGGTCTCGCTCTGCTGGTCATCGGTGCTGGTATCGCCTCTGCCGCCGCCGGCGAACGCGAAATCGAGCACCATGATTCTCACAGTGAGGGTCACAGCGAAGGCGAAAGTCACAGCGAAGATGAGTCTCACAGCGAAGATGAGTCTCACAGCGAAGACGAAGGATGAACATCGTCAACATGAAGTCGGCAATCATTACATCAGCCACTATCAAAAGAGTTCGGCTGGCCGCGATGGCTCTTGGCGTCATCGCGGTAACCGCAGCCTGCAGCGACAATCCGCTTGATACCACCCGGGCCGAAAGCCCCATCGCTCGAGACATCAATGGCCTTTTCTGGCTGGTGATGATCATCTCGATTGTGGTGTTCGTTCTGGTGCAGGGCGCCCTGATCTACATGTCGGCCCGGTATCGGGTGAAGGGCGATCCTTTGGACGACGAAGCCGTCTACGCCGACGAGGAGTTTCCCGAACAGATCCACGGCAACGAGCGCCTGGAAATCACCTGGACGATCCTTCCCGCCGTACTGATGGCGGTCATTGGTGTGGTCACCTTGTCGGTGCTGTTCCGACTGGACGACGTTGAGGCGCAGGACCGTCAGCAGCTGGACCGCATCGAAGTGGTTGGTCAGCAGTGGTGGTGGGAGTACCACTACTACACCGTCGAGAATCCCAATGAAGCAGCGTTTGTCACCGCCAACGACGTTGTGATTCCGGTGGGCGAAGAAGTTCGTCTGCAGGTCACCTCCCGCGACGTGATCCACTCATTCTGGATTCCTCGTCTCAACGGCAAGCGCGACGCGGTCCCCGGACGCGTGAGTCCGTGGACCATCGAAGCTGAAGCACCGGGCCGGTACATGGGTCAGTGCACCGAGTTCTGTGGTCTCTCCCACGCCTACATGCGCATGTTCGCGGTGGCGATCGACGCGGACGAGTGGACCGTATGGGCCCAGCAGCAAATGCAGCCGCAGACGATTCCGGTCGAAGGCGACCCCGGCTTCAACGGCTATCAGGTCTTCAATGCCAACTGCGCCATCTGCCACTCCATCAGCGGAGTTACCGACGTGAACGCAGATGAGGCCGTGGACGATTTCACGATGTACACCCGTCCCGAAAACGGCACCGTGCCCGACATCATCCTGGACCACGCCAACCAGGTCTCCGGCGCGGCTCCCAACCTGACGCACCTGATGAGCCGCTCAACCTTTGGCGGTTCGATGTTTGACCTGTACGACGACCCGGACAGTCTTGACTACGCCACCATCGCCGATGCTGGAACGTTGAACCGGGCCGACCTTGAAGCATGGATTTTGAATGCACCAGCAGAGAAGCCCAATGCGGCTGACCTGGTGGAAGGTTCCCGTCGCGGAATGCCGTCGTTCACGGCACTGACCGATCAGGAACTTGATGACCTTGTCGACTACCTCCTCACGTTGAAGTAGGAATCTCAATGGCAACTTCAGATCAACCACTTGCCCTCGGCACCGGAGACATTGTCACGCCGGCCGAGCGTCCGCTGGGTGTGCTCACGCGGCCGCAGATGGAGACCGGCTGGAAGAGCTGGCTGTTCACCGTCGATCACAAGAAGATCGGCATCATGTACGGCGCGGGCTCGCTGCTGTTCTTCCTCCTGGGCGGCATCGAAGCGCTCCTGATTCGTATCCAGCTGTCACGACCTGAGCAGAACTTCCTCAACGCGGACATCTACAGCCAGGTCTTCACTATGCACGGTGTGACCATGGTGTTCCTGGTGATCATGCCGATGGCGGCCGCCTTCGCCAACTACCTTTTACCGCTGCAAATCGGCGCCCGAGATGTGGCGTTTCCGCGGCTCAATGCCTTCAGTTTCTGGTGTTGGCTTTCGGGCTCGCTGTTCCTGAACACCTCGTGGTTCCTGGGCGGCGCTCCCGACGGTGGCTGGTTCAATTACGCCCCCAACTCGAGTGTGACCTTCTCGCCGAGCGTCGGTATCGACTTCTACACCTTCGGTTTGCAGATCACCGGTATTGCATCGTTGGTCTCGGCCATCAACCTGATTGTGACTGTGCTCAACATGCGGGCGCCGGGCATGACGCTCATGAAGATGCCAATTTTCACCTGGATGATGCTGGTGGTGCAGTTCCTGCTGCTCTTCGCCGTTCCGGTCATCACTGTGGCGTTGTTCCTGCTGATCTTTGACCGCCAGTTCGACGCCAACTTCTTCAACGTGGACGCGGGTGCGGATCCGTTGCTGTGGCAGCACCTGTTCTGGATCTTTGGTCACCCCGAGGTGTACATCCTGATTCTTCCGGCGTTCGGGATCATCTCCGAGATCATTCCGACCTTCAGCCGCAAACCGATCTTTGGCTATCCGTTCATGGTCGCCTCCGGTATCGCCATTGGTTTCCTGGGTTGGGGCGTGTGGGCTCACCACATGTTCGTGTCCGGTCTTGGCCCGCTCAGCGTCGCCGCCTTCTCGGTGTCCACCATGTTCATCGCCGTGCCTACGGGCGTGAAGATTCTCAACTGGATGGCCACCATGTGGGGCGGACGTATTCGGTTCACCACCCCCATGCTGTTTGCCATTGGTGTGGTGTCCATGTTCACCGTTGGTGGCTTGTCGGGTGTGACGCACTCGATCGCGCCGTCAGATACCCAGCAAACCGACACCTATTACATCGTGGCTCACTTCCACTATGTGATCTTTGGAGGCGCGCTGCTTGGCATGATCGGTGGCTTCTACTTCTGGTGGCCCAAGGTCTTTGGCTACAAGCTCAGCGAGAAGTGGGGCAAGCTCAACTTCTGGACGATGCTCATTGGCTTCAACCTGACGTTCGGGCCCATGCACGTGCTGGGTCTGCAGGGCATGAGCCGCCGCATTCAGAGCTACTCGGCCAGCTCAGGCTTCAACTTCTGGAATGCGGTGGTCTCGGTTGGGTCGTTCGTGGTGGCTCTCGGGGTGTTCTTCCTCCTGGTCAACATCTTCGTCTCGGCTCGGGCCTTCAAGAAGGGCAAGATCGCCGCCTCGGGCCCCGACCCATGGGATGCCCGCAGCCTCGAATGGTCCACCGCATCGCCAACGCCGGTGCACAACTTTGACTATGACCCGGTCGTAACCCACCAGGACGACTGGTGGCACCGCAAGTGGGGAACCGATATGAATGGCGACATCGTACGCATCGCCCACCCCGAAGACATTGCTCAGGACGGAAGCGCGGTTGGCGTCCACCTGCCATCGCCGTCCTACTGGCCGATCATCTTGTCCTTCGCCCTGCCAATAGTTGCCTACTCGCTGATCTTCAGTCTGTGGCTGCTTATCTTTGCCGTGCCGGTCCTTATCGGCGCCATGTACGGCTGGGGTCTTGAGCCCGCGGACGATCCGGACAAGCCGCATCACCATCACGAAGATGGCGATCACCATGAAGATGGTGAGGACCACGAGTCCGAAGACCGTGCCAAAGAACTGGTGACCGCCACCGCTGGTGAGGAAGCACCAACCGCTGATGACCTCATCCAGAGTGCAGAAGCAGCCGAGGGGGTGGCTGACTGATGTCGAAGACGATGGTTGAAACACCTTCTGTGCCCAACTTTGGTCACAACACGTCCACGGGCATCTCCAATGCCAAGCTGATGATGTGGCTGTTCCTTGGTTCGGAGTGCCTGCTCTTTGGTGCGCTGATCTCGACGTACCTGCTCTACAAGAACCGGGTGGGCGAAACCGAGCTCGCCCCGGGCAATCTGTCCGGCTTTGAGTTCGACATTCCGTTCACCTCGGCCAGCTCGTTCGTGTTGTTGATGAGTTCGCTCACCATGGTGTTGGCGTTGTCGTCCATCCAGCGGGGCAACCTTCAGGCATTTCGAACCTGGACGGTCACGACTGCCGGTCTGGGCGCCGTGTTCCTTGGTGGTCAGGTCTACGAGTTCACGGTCTTCTATCGCGAAGGTCTGGGCTACACCACCAACATCTTCACCTCCGCGTTCTACAGCCTGACCGGCTTCCACGGCGCCCACGTCACCATTGGCATCGTGATGCTGATCTCGCTTTTCATCATGAGTGTTCAGGGCAAACTGGGACCCGAGCGATCAGAGACCGTGGAAATCGTTGGGCTCTACTGGCACTTCGTGGACATTGTCTGGATCTTCATCTTCACCGTCATCTACCTCTTCCCGCAGTAAGCAAACACCATGGAACAAACCCTCACCACCACCGATGAGCACGCCGCTGACGTGCACACCCCTGATGCTCACGACGATGCGCATCATGATCACCCGAGCGACAAGAAGTACATCCAGATAGCGCTCTGGCTCGCCTTCTTCACGCTGATCGAAGTCGGCACCTACTTCGAGTCGGTGCACAACCTGCCGGCATGGTCGCTCTATGTCATTCTCACGTTCCTGATGATCGTGAAGTTTGTCATCGTTGGCGCCTTCTTCATGCACCTGAAGTTCGACGACAAGATGTACACCCGTATGTTTGTGGCGGGACTGGTTCTGGCCGTCATCGTGTATCTGATCGCGCTGTTCGCGTCCAACCTCTTCGGCTGACACTGCTGATGATGTTGGACTTGTGCTGATGCTGGTATTTGGTTCTGACGCCAACATCTGGCGCTGGCAACCCCATCCAGAAGTCTGGTTGATCCTGGCCGGGGCTGCGGCCCTCGCCTGGTACGCCGTGCGGGTCATTGGCCCCAAGGTTCAAGGAAGCTCTGTCGAGCTCTTCACCTCCCGACAACGGGTCAGCTTCATCGGTGGACTTGCCGTGCTGTGGTTGGCTTCGGACTGGCCGCTTCATGACATTGCTGAGGAGTACCTCTACTTCGTCCACATGGTCCAACATCTGTTGATCACCTTCATCGCCCCGGCGTTGCTGCTTCTGGCAGTACCCGAATGGCTCGCTCGACTGATGGTGAGCGAAGACGGCAAGGCGGGCATCTGGCTCCGCCGTCTCAGCCGGCCGGTGGCGGCCGGCTTCCTGTTCAACTTCTTTGCGGCGGTCACCCACATCACCTGGGTTGTCAACACCTCGGTGGACAACGGTGTGTTCCATTACGCCGTGCACCTGGCCGTCTTCAGCTCCGCCCTCCTCATGTGGATCCCGATCATCAGCCCCCTGCCGGAACTGCAGAGCACCCCGCCCGGCAAGATGATCTTCCTCTTTATGATGTCGATCCTGCCCACCATCCCGGCCGCATTTCTCACATTCGCCGAACGTCCGCTGTACTCGGCCTACAACCATCCGGTTCGACTCTGGGGTATCACCGTGGCCCAGGACCAGCAGGCCGCGGGCGTCGTGATGAAACTTGGTGGCGGCATTTTTCTCTGGATCGTGATTGGCTTCATCTTTTTCCGCTGGTCCGCCCGTGAAGGTGCTGGCTCCACCCGCATGCGAACGGTGCTGCCGTCGGGCGAAGCGGTCCTCACCTATGAGGAAGTGCAGCACGCCTTCGACAACACCCGCCCTCCCCGGTCGGTGGAGTCCACCCCCGAATGCTGACAACGCCGCGTTTGCGCTCCGTTTCGCTCAAGACGGCGACCGCGGCGTCGATGAAGCGGCGTGCCCATGTCGGATCGGTCGAGCCGAGACCACAACACGGTTGTTCTCACCGTCGATCTGCCCGTCGTCCTGCACGCGCTTGGCGGGGACAATGTCCTTCTCCAGCGCAGCGACAGTGGCGCGCTGACGCTGGCTGACCGACGACCCGACGGCAGCGGCAGCCCATCGGAAGCCCCGGATCTTCTTGCGCCAGAGAACCTGGCGACGTTGGGTAACGCGTGCTCGGTGGCCGAGAGAACCACCGAACGGGTTACCTTTGCCGTCGAGCACGTCGCTGCTGGACAGACGCGGGTTCTGGAGTGTGCCGTCGTGCCGGTGTATGACCGGCCGGGCAGCGCCGAGTGTGCGTTATGGGTGTGCTCATACCGGGACGTAGCCGCTGACTACTTCCGACTGGTTCTTGAACAACGGACGCTTCCGGGCATTGCTGGTGATCTGGCGCATGCATTGGAGAACGCGGGCGGTACCGAGAATGTGCTGGAGCTCTGGTGGAACCCGGTGCACGACTTGCGGACCGGTCGGATCGTCAACGGGGTGGCCTCGTACCGGTGGAAGCATCCGCGGCTGGGCCAACTCGTGCCGAGCGCCGTGTTGGAGGTTGCACAGAACGCGGGGCTGCACCCTGAGTTGAACGCCTGGCTCCTTGAGGAGGTTTGCCACGCGGCGGTGGCGTGGCCGGCGTCGGCACCAAGTGGCGAAATTGGGGCCACCATTTCCCTCACCCCGCATGGGTTGAATTGTGCTTCGTTTGTCCGCAGCGTCATGCACGCACTGTCGGCCAGCGGGCTGGCCCCGCACCGTCTCACCATTGACGTCGATGCGTCGCTGCTCGCAGCTGACGATGGGGTCCTTCCGGCGGTACTCGCCCATGTTCAAGCTCTGGGCGTACGACTCGGAGTCGATAACTTTGGCCGATCGATTGCCAGCTTTCAACGCACGATTGAAGGAGCAGGTTTGCGCACCGTACGCGTTGCATCGGGGTTGACATCGGGGGTGGCCAGCAGACCCGGTCGTCGGGATGCGTTGTCCACGATCGTGAATTCCTTGCGGGGATCTGACTGCCAGCTGGCGGCACAAACCCCGGGTTCGACCGACGATCAGGCGGTTCTGCGCGACCTGGGCTTCGACCTGTGTGCGGGCGCCGCTGATGGCCAACGCTTTGACTCGCCGGCCTTCGCCACCTGGTTGGCCGAAGCGCCCGAACCGCCGTTGCACGCGCGCACCTGAGCTGGTCGAACGCCCCGCCGGAAATACCGCCATTCCGCTAGCGTCGTCGTGTGATTGATCTACGCCAACTCCGCGATCCTGAGTTCCGTGACGGTGCCATCCGCAAAGGGGCGTCGGCCGAACTACTCGACGAGCTGCAGGCTTTGGAGGGCTCCCGTCGTGAGTCCCTGCTGGTGGTGGAAGATCTACGCGGTCAGTCCAACTCTGCGTCGAGGGAGATCGGCAAGGCTGATCCCGCAGAACGTCCCGCCAAGATCGAGGCGGCGTCGGCCATCAAGGCTGAGCTGGGGGAGAAGGAGGCGGCGCTCGCCGAGCTCCAGGCCCAGGTCGATGAACTGGCGCTCCAGGTGCCCAACCCGGCGCATGAGTCCGTACCCAGCGGTGGCGAAGAGAACTTTGAAGTGCTGGAGGTGGTGGGCGACCAGACCCCCGCACCCGCGCTCGACCACGGAGCTTTCGGCGAAGCCATTGGTTGGGTCCAGACCGAGAAGGGGGCATCGGTCAGCGGGTCGCGCTTTGCCTACATTACCGGCGAAGCCGTTCTCCTCGAATTTGCGCTCGTCCAGTGGGCCATGGCCAAGCTCGTGGCCCGGGGATTCAATCCGGTGGTTCCCCCCGTGCTCGTCCGTGAACAAATGATGATTGATGCGGGCTTCTTTCCCACCGATCGCAACCAGGTCTACGGCATACCCGAAGACGACCTCTACCTCGTTGGAACCTCGGAGGTTCCGCTCGCCGGCTTCCACCGAGGCGATCGCTTCAAAGCCGAAGAACTTCCCCTTCGCTACGCCGGCTTCTCATCGTGTTTCCGTCGGGAAGCGGGAACCTACGGCAAAGACACGACCGGGATCTTCCGCGTTCATCAGTTCGACAAGGTGGAGATGTTCATCTGGTCGTCGCCCGAGACGTCCTGGGACGAACATGAACTGCTGCTGGAGATCGAACGCGAGATTCTTGATGAGCTGCAGCTGCCATACCGCGTGATCAATGTGGCGGCCGGTGATCTGGGCAACGCAGCGGCAAAAAAGTACGACTGCGAAGTGTGGCTGCCGTCAGAGGGTCAGTATCGCGAGGTGACGTCGTGCTCCAACTACCTGGACTTCAGCGCCCGCCGTCTGGGCACCCGGGTCAAGTTGGAGAACGGCACCGAGTTCGTGCACACCCTCAACGGCACGGCCATTCCGGTTGCCCGCATGCTGGTGTTCCTGATGGAGCACTACCAGCGTGAAGACGGCGGCTTTACGGTGCCCGAGGTGCTTCACTCCTTCTGCGGATTCTCCGAGGTCGCCAGGAAGTCCTGAATTCCTGAACGGAATGGAAGGATCGTCGGCTTGGTGTCGTCCAACCTCATGAAGCTGCTCCTCCGGCGCGGCGGACTGACCAGAGTGAGAATGACCGCTCCAACCCGGTAATCAGCTCTCCAGCAGGCCCTCGTCGCGCCGGGCGATCAGCTTGTTGATCAGCCGTTCGTAGGTGTCCACGTCCTGAGCCCCCGGTACCGGAAGGACATCGGCAATAACCACCGTGGGAACGGCCTGGATGCCGTTTTGAATGGCCGAGTTGTGCTCATCGATAACCCAGCTGGCCAGATACTCCCGGTTGGCTTCCAGAAATGCGGTGAAGTCGGTTCGGTCAAGGCCGGTCTCTTCGGCAATGTCGGCCAGCACGTCCCAGTCAGAGATGTTTCGGTTGTCGGTGAAGTAGGCCCTCAACAGCGCGGCATGCAGTTTCTCCTGCGCCTCCGCTCCGAAGTTTGCTGAGGCCTTCCACGCGATCTGGGCCGGAAGACTGCTGGATGGCCCGGGGTTGTCCGATGCCCACGGGGTGGTGAAGTTGGCTTCGGGTGCCGATGCCGCGCAGCGCTGCCAGGAGTTGGTGTATTCGACAAACTTTTCCTGGGATGTGGTCTTGGGTTCGGTTCGCAGCAGGAAGCTTCGCCACTCGATGGTTATCTTGTCGCCCAGGCGTTCTTTCAATTGCTCGACACGCACGGTGCCGACGTAGCACCACGGTCAAAGGAAGTCCGACCAGACCGTCAGGTTCACCGGCTCGGTTTGCTCTGAATCGGTCTGGGGGGTGTCAATGCTCATGCGAACTTCTTTCCAACGGTGGCAACGGACGGTCAGAACTGGAGGCCAACCACCGCAGCCACCACACCAAACACGATCGTACTGCCGACGTACGCGACCGCCGTCCGCCGGCCGTCGGCAGTGGACCACTGCGTCACCGCCTCCGCGGCAAACGTCGAAAACGTCGTGAATGAACCGAGCGCGGCACCACCAATCAGGCCGACGTTCTCCCAGCCGCGGGCCACCGCCACGCCCATCAGAAACGACCCCAGAGTGTTCACAAAGAACGTACCCCAGGGAAGCTCGCGATTGAGGAGCCGGCCCAGCTGCCAGCGGACCACGGTGGCCGTTGCAGCTATCGCCCCAAACGCCGCGATGGTGGACAACGCACGCATCAGGAGAACCGCCCCTGTCCAACCCTCATGCCCAGAACAGCAGCCGCAAGCCCCACTCCGACGGTGAGCGCCAGGTACGCGGCGGCGGAGCCCCAGGCATCAGCGGTGAGGAATTCAGCCAACTCAACGGCCCAGGCCGAGAAGGTGGTCAAGCTTCCGCAGAACCCGCTGGCGGCCGCAACGCATGCTCGATGTCGCCCGGCACTGAGCGGCTGCGGCGATCGAAGGACGGCGATCACGGCGCCCAACAGGAAGGCACCGGCAACATTCACCAACAGGGTGCTCCAAGGGAGCGCGCCATCGGAAATCATTTCTGCAGCCGCCCACCGAAGCGCAGCTCCGGCCACCCCGCCACCGGCCACCGCGGCCATCGTTGCGGCCTGGCCACCCGCCGGCGCGGCGCCGGCTTCTGACTTTTGAGCAAGAGGCATCCCCCGCACGCTATTCGGTGGTTGACTTGGGAAGTGGACTTGGGATCGCTTCGACAAAGTTATGAAACCGCGGGGATCCGCATCGAGGATCTGGATCCGGATCCACTGATCCAGTTCGAAGTCTGGTTTCGCCAGGTGATGGACGCCGACTACTGGGAACCGAACGCCATGAGCGTGTCGACCATCGGCGCAGATGGGCGGCCTCGGTCCCGAAACGTACTCCTCAAAGTCTTCGACGATCGGGGCTTTGTCTTCTACACCAACTATCGGAGTCACAAAGGCCAGGAGCTTGACGCCAACCCGGGCGTGGCTCTGCTGTTCAGTTGGCACGAGCTGCGTCGCCAGGTGCGGATCGTGGGTGCGGCCGAGCGCACGTCCGCAGCCGAATCTGACGCGTACTTTGCCTCTCGGCCGCGAGGCAGCCAGATTGGAGCGTGGACCTCACCGCAGAGCCAGCCGTTGGCCTCCCGTGAGGAACTCGAAGCCCGGGAGGCTCAAGTGCAGGCGCAATTTGCCACCGGCGATGTTCCACGGCCGTCGCACTGGGGAGGATTCCTCATCCGCCCGCAGAGCATGGAGTTCTGGCAAGGCCGACCCAACCGGCTCCACGATCGCATCCGCTACACCCGGGCGGACCAGACAGGAGCCTGGGGTCGGGAGCGGCTGGCCCCATGAGCGCCGGCGACGTTGCGTACGAAGTCACCGGGTCACCAGCGAACTGGTGATTCTCGATCACGTGCTCCACGCCGTGATCGTCGAATGCCCGCATGTGGTGGCGGAGGCCGTCGAGACCTTCATTGCTCGTGTTGCTCGCCTCAATCTCTGAGCATCCACTCCGACGCGGCGTCGGCCAGGGAAACAATCAGCCGTTCGGTGTCCGGCGCTCGGCCATGATCGCCAAAGTCGGACCAATGCCAGCCGGTGAAGTGCCAGCGGATCACCGGCGGTAACTCGATTTGTACGCCCTGGTCCCGGGGGAGGTTTACCGGATTGGCGGCGTGTTGGCCAGCCAGTTCGGTGGGGATGCGGGACAGGTCATCTTCGACTTCGTACGCGCCGATGCCTCGTCGGAGTCGTTTGGCCACGAAGGATGCCATCTCCCGATTCTGGCCGCCGAGCAGCAGCGTCCGTCGTTTGTCTTCGCGGCCGTATCCGTGCATCGAAATCACCACGTCCACGTGGTCGAGAAACGCGGCCAGCGCGGGTGAATCGGCGGGCGAGACTCGAATTGATGCGATGTGGGTCATTGGATCGAGCGTCTGGGTCACGCCGTAGTACGAGGCCCCGGATCGTTTGGCGGCTTCGGACGCCACGATGTCAGTGACCTTTTCCAAAGCGCCGCCGTGGTACGCCATAAAGCCGAGCCGGCCCCGCAACTGGGAGGTCTCGGTTACCCCGGGTGACTGCAGCAGATCAGCGAGCACGCGTGAACTCTAGAACGTGGGCGACGCCACTCCGGCGGCGTCGGCGACCCAATCCCAAAGAAGAGCCCGACGGTCAGGGGTGTCGCTTCCTCGGGTTGTGGGCAGCTTGTGGATCGCTCGTGGTTTGCGGTCCAGCCAGAAGGTGCCGTTGGATTCCAACGCCGCGTTGTCGGCCGCCAACCACACCATGGTGTCTGCGCCCTCAGCCGGCGTGCGCAGCAGCGGGCCCATGATTCGGCCGAAGACCGGAAGTGCATCGGCAACGCCGGGCGTGTCCGCCCATCCGGGGTGTAGCGAGTGGAACCGGATCCCACGACTGGCAACTCGCTCCGCCCACATTTCGGTGAGGGTGACCTGGGCCCGCTTGGCGCGTGCATACTGCTCAGCACCTGCGTACTTCGCCGCAGTCATCTCCAGACCACCAATGGTCAGCGGAGCCGTGTACATGCCTCCCGAGGACATGGTGATAACCCGTGATGGGGCCGACGCCTCCAGTCGGTCCAGGAGCAGGGACGTGAGCAGGAACGGGCCCACCACCTGACTGGCGATCGTTGACTCCACCCCCGTGCTGGCTTCGGCCCGTTCGTTGGCCAGTGCTCCGGCGTTGTGAATCAGCACGTCCAACCGGTCATGGTTTCGCAGTACTTCCTCCGCCAACCGCCGGACGTCTTCTGGTTCTCCCATGTCCGCCGCCACCTGCGAGATTTGCGGATTGTCGGTGGCGTCGACGAGTTGGTCAACCACCGCTTGATTTCGCGATTCTGTCCGACCGGTGATGATGACGGTGGCCCCCATCCTGGCCAACTGCTGCGCGGCCGCCCGTCCGATGCCGGAGGTGCCGCCGGTGACCAGCATGACCTTGCCGGCGAGGTCATAGGAGTCAAGGTCGGCCCAGTCGGTCAACCGTTTACGCGCTTGGAATCCGATCCGGCTGAAGCTGGGGACAACCGGGATCTCCAACGCCTCGTCCACGATCTCTGACACCGCACATTCGGTTCGGCTATCCAGCCGGATGCCGTCGAGCGCGTCAACCAGTCCGTCAGCCGCGGCGTCGCCAATCTTGTTGAACGCCAGTTCCAAGGCCGGGTCAGCCAGCGCCAGGACCCCACTCATCGTGAGCTCCGCCTCGTAGCTGACCACCGATCCGGTGGCGGCGTTGGCCTTGTGCAGGGAGTCGGCCACCGCGGCGCCGTCGGCGGCATCGGCGGGACGAACTCTGATGACGTCCACCGACGTGAGGTTCTTGGAGTCAGCCACGACCACCAGGCCCTCCGGGGCATCAAACCTGGTGGTTTCGTACCGCAGGGTCATGTCGCCGACGAAGCCTTTGACGACCAGATCCCAGGCAGCATCGATGCCGGGGCCGTCCCCCGCCACCTGTGTGGCTTTCCGGACGCCCGGATCCCATTGGGCAAAGTTGTCAAGATCCGCCATGAACGCAAAGGCGTCCTTGGGGGAAAGGGGCGTCAGGACCTCAACGCAGTATTTGGCCATGCCCCGTTGTAGTCGCTTGGGCGAGGTGAACGCCCACCCAAGTGACCGGCAATCCTCAGACCGACACCGTCTCCGGGGTTGGGACCACATCGTCGAGCACGGGGACGTCGCGACGGCCGCGGGCCAGGTGGCGGCCTCGTAGAAGCGCGATCGTCCCGACAATCAAAGTGAAGGTGACTTCGCCCAGCGTCTCCCATCGGGCGGTGTGGGTGAACCAGTTGCCTACCCGCTCCGGGATCGAGATGATGGTGCGGAGAACGGGCAGGACCAGAAGCTCGAAGGACCGATCGGCATTGTTGCCGAACAGCGAGTCACTGAACACTTCGCCCAACAGCCACAATGTTGCGAGTCCGCCCATGCCGGCCATCCACGTCCTGGCATCCATCGAGCTGCGGAAGACCGCCAGCAGCAGGCCGCCAAGAATCAGGATGACCGCAATGGACATGCGCAGGCCGCCAATGTCGGCCAACCAGTTGGTGATCGTGCCTTGGAATCGGTCTGAGATGTCAATCAGCGGCGAGGTTTCGAAGTTGCCCCGGAGCACTTGGATTTCCCACCAGCCATAGAAGATCAGGAATATGCCGGCGAAGAACAGCAGCACACCGGAGACGCGGTTGACCAGGGGAAGGGCCTTCCGGAAGAAGGTGGCGATCTCATTGCGGGCCAGCGAGGTGGCGGTTGTGAGGATCATGACCACCAGCCCCATACCAAGGGCATAGGCCACGAAGGCAATCAGACCTTCGACGAAACCGTCGCGGGTGAACGAGCCAATGACGCTGCCAAAGAAGATGGGCGCGGTGCACGAGAGTGACACGGCGGCATAGGACACACCGAACATGAAGATGGATCCGTAGCCACGGCTCTTGCCGCCCTTTTGCAAGCGAGGAATGTTCAGCTTGGGCTCATACCCAAACAGCATGGCGATACCCAGGGGAACCATGAGGATGCCAAAACCAAAGGTGACCTTTGGTATGTGCTGGGCAATGGCGCCTTCGGAAATGAAGAGGCGGGTGACCAGACCAATCAGCGAGAAGAAGGTCACGAAACCGGCGGTGATGGTCAGGCCGACAGTCAGACCGCGAACCACGTTCTTGGCGGCGTTGGTCTCCTCGTCGCTCTCCTGGCCGATGAAGTAACCGAGGTAGGCGGGCAGCATCGCAAAGCCGCACGGGTTGAATGCCGCCACGACGCCCGCCGTGAGTGTGAAGGTGAATAGAGGCCACATGGTTACAGAATCTCCTGGATGAGTGCTTCGAGGTCATCGGCCAGGACTCGGCCGATTCGCCCGCTGGCAACGTTGCTGTCGCGATCGATGAACACCGTTGTTGGCATGGCGAATCCTCCCATGGCATTGCGGATGCTCTCATCAGGATCCAGGCCAATCCTGAAGGTGACGCCGGTTTCGGCAAGAAGTTCACGAGTTGTTTCTTGTTCATCGGCCACTGAGAAGCCAAGAAACTCAACGTCGCCGTTGTGGCGTTCAAAGGCCTCCTGGAACTCGGGGAGTTCGGCGCGACAGGGCGCGCACCAGGAGGCAAAGAAGTTGACGACCAGGGGGGTGCCCGCGAAGTCGGCGATCTCGCCGCCTCCGCCATCGAGGTAGGTGAAGGACACATTCTCCGCTGGTGGTCGGTCCGTGCTGGCCTCGCCGGCGGAGGGTGCGGTCTCGATGACCGCCTCTTCCGGGACCAGCGTTGGTTCCGCGGCCGGCTCATCGCCACCGAGAACGATCCTGGTGTCGTCGGCTTGGGCTGCCTCGGCCACGTCGGTGGCGCTGGAGCAGGCGGCCAGGATCCCGGCGGCGCTCAGACCGGCCAACGCTCCTGCTCCGCTACGGAGGAAGCGGCGACGCGAGACATCCTGGTGGTGCTGGTGGCAGGCCGCCGACATGGGTTCGGGCTCGGAGGCTGGTGGAGGAGTGGGTGACATGGTTGAGACCGGTTGTCTGATCTGTCGGCGACCCGGGCGGTCGACATGAACGGTGGGGATGAGATGTGGCAACCCGACCACGTTTACTCATAATTCCCCACCGTTGGTAAAAAGGCCCGAAAGGCGGTTACCCGATGAATCGTGGGGTGCAATCACGTTCCATCGGGCAACCGCCCGGGTGCATCTCGCCCCGTCCCCGATCCCGGCTCGCTGGAACGTCGCCGGGATCGGTTCAGGATGGGGGGAGAAGATCTGGGGCACGAAACCCGCGGTCTCAACAACGTCAACTCTGCGCTGACGTTCGTTGCTGCCTACGCCGCCCTTTCAGGCGGTTCGCAGCATCGGGACCAGGTGCTCGGGCACCGGAATGGTTGGCACTTCGTCCTCGGGACGGGTGACCTTGCGCGGGCGACCCCGACGACGCTTGACCAGCAGCACTCGGCCGTTGGTGAAGAGTTGACCGCCCCAGACGCCCCACGGCTCACGCCTCTCCATGGCGCCTTCGAGGCACTTGGCCATCACGGGGCATTCGGCGCAGATTCGCTTGGCCGTCGCAATCTCGGCAAGTTCCTCGGAGAAGAACAGGTCGAGCATGGCGTTGGCCGCCGGCCCGTCCGCGGCACAAGCAGCATCGCGCTGCCACTCGGCCGCGGCCGGGGTGAATCCCATGCCGAGGTTGTCCTCATTGAAGGCAGCCTCGGCGGGCACGGTTTCGGTGCGGTTGGTGTGGACACGGGGGATTTTGCTGGTGAGAGTGAGCTGGGCGACCATGGTCGTCCGCTCCTTTCTGATTGGCAACCGAGCTTTTCGGCTGCTGCTTGAGTGATCTTCTGGATGGTTTGGGTTCAGGTGGGTGCGACCAAAAAACAAGAAAGCCGCCGGATTTCTCCGGCGGCTTCAGGGATCTTGTTCAGTCTGAGTTTTTCAGACAAACAGATGCTCCTTCAGCCGCTGGTGGTGCATGCAAAAGCGAGTACAGGTGGTAGTCGCAGTCCACGGCTTTGCGTCCTCGCCGGTGGTTGCGTTGACGCCGCTCATGGCCATGCCCGCGATGTCAACGGTGCCAATCGCCTTCGGTGCTGCTGGGGCTCCAAGCAAATCTGCGCCGGCCACAGAAAGGGCCACCGAATTCACTGGGAGCCACGCATACGAGGCGTTACCGACCAACCGGGCGCGCGCGGCACGAGAGCTCTGCTCGCTCGTGTCGGTTGCGATGCAATTCATGAGATCCATGAGATTGTCTCCGGTCGTGGGTGCTCGCCGACAGCGGTCCGGGAGCGATGTAGACCCATCATTGGCAACTTCGGGAAACCTGTCAAACGAATTAAACAACAAATCCCGATTCGCCATGAGACCCGCCACATCGACAACGCAGTCGGCGAAGGAGGTTGTCGCTGTTGAAGACAGCGGTCTGCAAAGACCGAAGGCCCTCGGCCGACACTCGCCAGTCTCCGGCTGGAACAGGTCAGCTGGACGGGAGGGCAAAGGTCATCAGACCGCTGGCATCACCCGCTACCAGCTGGCCTTTGCGCCGCAGGTAATCCAGGTGGGAGAACGTTTCGCTCTCGGCCATCGAGCCCCACGACCGTTCTTTGAAGAGCTCCCGCATGTAGTCGGGAACGGTGGCATGTTCGCCGGATCCTGCGAGCGTCAGCAGCTCGTCAAGGCGTTCCTGGTGGTGCTCGACGATTTCTTGGGCTCGTCCGCCCAAATCGCCGAACGGGTGGCCATGCGCCGGGAGCACGATGGTGGCATCAAAGTCCTTCATCCGTTCCTGCGACGTAAGGAATTGGTGAAGCGGATCCACATCCTGGAACATGCCGCCCACGTGCGGGGTAATCGTGGGAAGCACGTGATCGCCGGACAACATGATCTGGCGTTCCGGATCCCAGAGGCAGAGGTGATCGGCGGTGTGGCCGGGGGTATGAACCGCAAACCAATCGCGTCCGGCGAGGCGGACCGGATCACTGTCGGCCACCCGGATGGTGGGTGTGGGGCTGTATCTCATGTCGCCGCCATCAGATTCGATCTGGCGCATGATTTGTGCCGGCGGAGGTTTACGGCCGGTGCCCCACGGCGTCTTGAGTTGGCGCTGCTCCCACGCCACCGATTCGGGGTCAGGCAGCGGGTTGCCGTCCATATCAAGAAACTCGGGTTCGTCCAGGTTGTCCCACATCGTGGCAAACCGTTCGTGGGTGAGGACTTCGGCCTCGGTGGCGTCCAGGATTCGTGCGGTGCCGCCGAAGTGGTCATGGTGTGAATGGGTTATCACCACGGTGTGAATGTTCTGGACCGTGTATCCGGCCTGCCCCAATCGCTGCTGCAACGCGTCCCATGACGCTTCGCCCGGCAGCCCCGGGTCCACGACCGCCAGCCCGTTCTCGTCCTCCAGGAAATAGCAATTGACATGACCCAGGCCCGGGAGATCAATGGGAAGCTGGGAGCGCAGAATGCCGGGACCAACTTCGGTGACCTCGGTGGATGCGCGTGTCTTTTCCTGTCGAACCGTTGGCGCCGCATGCGCGGTCGGGTCCGATTGGGAGTTCCCGGAGTTCGACATTCAGTTGGTGGTGACGGTTGGCTCGGTTGCGACGGTCGGTTTGGCCCGGAACACCGTCGACTGGTAGTAGCGCAGTTCCTCGATGCTCTCCAGAATGTCGTCCATGGCCCGATGAGAGAGGCCCTTCTTCGGCGCATCGTCAATTACGGGTGGGTACCAGCGGCGCGCCAGTTCTTTGATGGTTGACACGTCCACACTCCGGTAGTGCAGGAAGTTCTCGATCTCGGGCATCCACTTGACCAGGAATCGGCGATCAGTGCCGATCGAGTTGCCGCACAGCGGCACGGTGCGTTCCTCGGGAATATGTTCTCTCAGAAACGCAAGCGTGGCCGCCGCGGCTTCGTCAACGGTCACTGTCGAGGCTCGAATCTGGTCCAGAAGTCCGCTCCGGGTGTGCATCTCAACAACGTAGGGATCCATCGCCGTCAGGATGTCTTCGGTTGCGGTCATGACCAGCTCAGGGCCTTCGGCAACGACATTCAGCTGATCGTCGGTGATGAGTGTTGCTATCTCCACAATGACCTCGGTGTCGGCGTCCAGCCCGGTCATCTCAAGGTCCATCCACGCAAGCATTCGGGCCATCGTACCGTCCGCAGGGTGGGCCTCTGTTGTAGCTTCAAGTCCGTGCTCGAACTACCAGTTGTCCGACTTGACCCTGATCTGCCGCTGCCGGCCTATGCCACCGCGGGAGATGCCGGCATCGACCTGAGAGCCACCGAATCGGTGACCTTGGAGCCGGGAGGCGGTCGGGCCCTGGTGCCCACCGGGATCGCGGTTGCCATCCCGTTGGGCCACGCCGGATTCATTCAACCCCGAAGTGGCCTGGCATTGAAGCATGGGGTCACCGTGCTCAACACGCCAGGGCTGATTGACAGTGGCTATCGCGGGGAGTTGAAGGTGTTGTTGGTCAACACCGATCCGACGGCCCCGTTTGTGGTTGAGCGGGGTGAACGGGTGGCCCAACTGGTGATCCAGGCCGTGGCCCACGGCGTCTTCGTGGAGGTTGACGAGTTGCCGGACTCCGACCGCGGCGAGGGCGGATTCGGATCCACGGGCGTGGAGTAAGCCGGCGGCTACTTTGGCGCGTCAGTCGAGGCTTTGGCTTTTGGTGAGAAAGACCCGGGCGGCGGCGGGGTCGAGCTTGGCGGAGTCCACGCAGGAGTCCACCGCTTCATGGAAGCGCTGCACCCGGTCGTTTGGAATCTGCTCGGCGCCGTCGGTCAGACCAAGCTCAACGTTGAGCGCGTCGCCGACCACCGCAAACGAGGCATTGAGACTCCCCTTCTTGGGGAGCGGACCAAGGAGGGTGTCGGTCGAGGCTTCCAACGCGACGCGTAATTGGTCGATGTCCACCAGAGACCAACCAAGCCGAGATGCCATGTTGGCGCCCGCGACGCGAATCAGCTGACCGAACCGTGGTCGGGCCGGAACGCTCAGGTTGACAACATCGCTCTCCACCCCACGAGCTTGCCACGCCGACGGTCCGAATCCGAGCCATGCTCTCCAGAATGGTCGCATGGCCATCTTTGTGGACCCGCCCGTGTGGGTGTGGCGAGGACGACGTTGGAGTCACGTGATCTCCGACACCACCGTGGCAGAGCTTCACGGCTTTGCCCGAACCGCTGGCATACCGTGGCGGGGTTTTGGCTTTGACCACTACGACGTTCCGGAGTACGTGGTCGACCATGTCGTGGCGTTGGGCGCAACCATGGTTGACGGCCGCGAAATCGTTCGCAAGCTTCGTCAAGCCGGCATTCGCACCGCCCACGGAAAGTCAGCCAAGCAATGGGTGTCAGTGGATGAACAGACTCGGGACGAAGCGCTGCAGCGCCATGGCTCGACCATCGCCGAAGCCCACCAACTCCTCGACGCGGCACCCGCCAGCGTCGAACTGCTCGCTCGACCGTCTGAGTTGCTGATCAGTCTTGAGGGGCGTCGACAACCAACCGACCAGGAGATGGTCAACCTTGATGACGGTTTCTCCGGACATGCGGTGCGGTCCCCATGGGGACATGCGTGGGCGGTCGAACTGGTACTGGGTCGTTACACGTAACCTTTATTCCAATACACCTTCAAAACGGGCGGTGCGTTATCATCATTTTCTCCGATGAGGTCGCGTTGTTCATGAGTCAATCTGCGGTGTATTTGCATGAATCCGTATTTGCATGAATCCCTGCACGGCGATCCAAGGCCTGACGCCAACATTCCGAGCGAGAACCAATTGAAGCCGAGCCAATTGCGGCGCATTGGCCCACGAGCTCGGCGCCGACTACGGCTCATTCGTCGAGGCGCCGCCAGCGCACCGATCGCGGCCTACGCCGGCACCGACGTAGCCTTGTGTGTCCCCAGTTCCGGGATGGTTATGACGATTGGCCCGGTCTTTGCCTCGCTGGCCGCGTGCCGATGCGCTTCGGCCGCTTGTTCGAGGGGGAAGGTCTTGCCCACCAGCGGTCGCAGCTTTCCTGCATTGATGAAGGCCGCAATGGCCTCGAGGTCTTCCGCCTTTTCGTCGATGACTACGCAACGGACCTTTCTGGAGCTGGAGATCGACGTCCACAGCATCTGGCCGATCTCTCGCATCTTGAAACTGACATAGATGAGCTTGCCCCGAGCGGCAAGTGTGTGTTTGCAGTCGGCAAAGGAACTCTTGCCGAGGATGTCGATGATGACGTCATAGGTCTCGTTCGATTCGAGGAAGTCGTGGGTGGTGTAGTCGACAACATCGGTCGCTCCGAGCGACCGCACATAGTCGACGTTGGGGGTGCTGCACACCCCGGTCACTTCGGCATCGAACTGCGACACCGCCAGTTGCACCAGGGCGGGGCCGATCCCGCCCGAGGCGCCGATGACGAGCACACGCTGCTGCGGCTCGAGTCGAATCTTGCGAAGAAGACCCCAGGCCATCATGGCCCCGTAGGGCACGGTTGCGGCTTCTTCATAGGTCAGGGTTTCCGGGATTTGGGTCATCGCTCCGCGTTCGGGAGCGCATAAGTATTCGGCGTAGGCGCCCATACGGGCGCCGCGGAAGCCAAACACGCGGTCGCCGACCTCGAACCGAGTGACCTTGGGTCCAACCGCTGCGACCTGACCGGCGAAATCGCTGCCGAGAACGTGTGCTCGGGGCTTTCTGAAGCCGAATTGTGCCCTGCCAATCAACCAGAACAGCATCGGCATGTGGAACTGCCGCGGGGTCACCGCTCTGAAATTGCGGACCATGGTGTCTCCGAAGTTCACCGACGTGGCATGAACTCGGACGAGTACCTCTCGATCGCCAGGGACAGGCGCTGAGATCTCGGAGAGGTGCAGGACGTCCGGAGGACCGTATTCGCTGAACACCGACGCCTTCATGACGCGCAGCTCGTGGTGCTTGCGCTGGGGCAGGGATTCTGGATGCTACTCATGGTGGTTCTCCTCGACTGACTCCGGTCTCGCTCACCGCTGGTCGCGGGTCGCGGGTCTCAGGTTGACGTCGATCCGAGCATCGCCATAGAGCCCTTGGTCCTACTGTCAAAGCGAACAGGGTCGAGGAACAGTCCATTCGTCGACGCGCCTCCGGGCGCAGAGGTCACACGGCCTTCTGGTGCCTGACACCAATACGAACGAAAGGGAGTTCAGGTCGAGCTGCAGGCGGAGTCCGGCATACCAACCGGACCTTCGCGGCCACTGCGGAACCGGAAGACTTCGCCGTTCTGAGCTTCGAAAACAATGCGGGACTGGTCGGTTGGATCTGAGGGCGTGAACTCCGCCACCTGGAGGCCGTCGTCAAAATCGGTGATCTCCAACTGCGAGCCAAGTGCGTTTTGCAGCTCGATCAGTTTGGTGCCAACGCCGTAACCCGAGCGGGTTCGAATGCCAGCGTTGGAAATGTTTACTCGCTCAACCGTGCGATTCCAGATCCAGAACGACACCCCGTCGGGACCATTGCTGGGAGTCACAACAAAGCAATTGGGCCAGGAGCCAACCGGAACGCCGTTCCAGCTGGTGGATGCCGCCGCAGCGGCCTGATCGGGGCTCATCCCAAAAAAGACTTCGTCCAACCCCACCGTGGTCACTTTGGAGCTGTTGGTGAAGGCGGCGTCGGAGAGAATAACAGTCACCGTCGGTGTTGGAGCAGTGGCCTCCGGGGTCAGGGTTGCCGCCGCAACCACTGCGGTTGCGGCCGGGTCAACCGTCGGGGCCACAAAAACCGTGGGGGTCAGTGACGGCAGGGTGCCAAGAATGACCGCGGTGGCCGTGGGCTTGAGTTCGGCTTCCGACAGGACCTGTCCGGCGCTCTCACCCCGGGAGCAGGCACCGGCGATGAGCGCTACGGCCAGGCCGAGCCCCAACAGGAGCGGCGCCGAAAGCCGGCGGGTCGAAATGAGGCGAGCCAAACGAAGGCGAATGTGTGCCATAGGGCCACGGTAGATCACCGGGAGCTTCGGTCCGTGGCAGCTGGCGCGGCAGTTCGCTGACGGCCGGGGGCTAACCTGCGCCCGATGTTCTTCGCTTGGCCAATTCCGAATTCTGTACTGCGCCAATCGATTCCGGCCGGGCGGCCCGGACCGCTGCGAGTCGCCGCCGGCATGCTTCTCGTGATCCTGGTGGCGGCCGGCTGTTCCGGTGAACGACCCACCTTTGTGGCCAGCGATGTGCTGGTCCCGACGGTGACCAGCGCTGCTTCGTCGGAACCGGTGAACGATCAGCAACCAACCGCACCGGAGCAGGCTCCCGCCACCGCGCTGCCCGTGGTTGCCGCCATGGAGGCGTCCACCAGTCCCGTCGCATGTCTGACACTTCGCCAGCAGATTGGTCAGACCTTGATGCCGTTGGTTGTGCAGAGCGAGCTGCCAGCAGCGGAGCCGCTGGTGGCGGCCGGCGACATTGGTGGTGTCGTGCTGCTCGGCCAGTCCAACGCCAACCTCGGAACCGAACTCGGTCAGCTGCATGCGGCGGTCGGCGTGGGGGTCCCGATCCATGTGGGATCCGACGAAGAGGGGGGCGTGGTCCAGCGGCTGTCCAATCTGCTCGGCCCGATTCCCAGCGCGCAGCAGCAGGCCCAGGACTCACCTGAGGCGGTTCGGGCGATGATGGCCGAGTACGGAACCACCTTGGCCGACCTGGGCGTGACGATGGTCTTCGCTCCGGTGATCGATGTAGGCGGTGGTCCCGGCATCGGCTCTCGCTCGTTCTCCGATGATCCTGCGGTTGTATCGATCTACGGGGCGGCGGTGAGCGACGGATTTCGTGAGGCCGGATTGGTTCCGGTGCTGAAGCACTTTCCGGGCCATGGCCGGGCATCGGGCGACTCCCACCTGGGTTTGCCCTCCACCCCGCCGCTGGCGGAGTTGCGCTCGCTTGACCTGCTGCCGTTTCAATCGCTGCTCCCATTGGCGGATGCGGTGATGGTTGCGCATCTGGTGGTCCCTGGTCTGACCGAGGACCTGCCCACCAGCTTGTCGGCCGCCACCATCAACGGCTTGCTCCGCTCTGAGTTTGGCTTCGCCGGGTTGGTCATGACCGACGCATTGAACATGCAGGCGATCGATCCGGGGTGGACTCAGGCCGAGGCTGCGCTGATGACGCTGAATGCCGGCACCGATATTGCGATGATCACCGGCCTCTCCAATGTTGAACCAGTGATCGATGCCCTGATGGCCAACGTTGCCCAGGGCGCATTGACCGAAGACCGAGTGGCGGCTGCTGCTCTCAACGTTTTGGCGTCCAAGGAGCAGGCAGACTTCTGCGCCAACCTGGTTGGTTGAGCGGGCGGATCAGAGGACGCTGAGCGCCACGACCTGGTCGCGGTTGACCAGCACCGTCTCCACGGATTGATAGACCGACGGGTTGACGTTCCAGGTCAAGGTTGCGTCGAGGACGGGAAAGAACAGACCGAACTCGCGGGTCAGCATCAACGACAGCCGCTCGTTCGGGTTGTTCACGCGGACCGACCCGAGGATCTCCCAGCTCGAGGTGAGGATGCTCACCTTGTTGCCAGCCTGCCGGGCGTTTGCTGCATGACGTCCATCTTCGGCGGTGATGGCGTGCACTGCCTGTTTGGGAATGGTGACCCGCGGCGCAAACGCACCGATGGTGTCATCGACGCTCATACGGGTGGCTCGTCCGTCTTGCAGATCCAGGTAGTCGCTCATTGGGTCGACCAGCAGCTCCCGGATTCGACCGCGGAGGGGGAGAACGCCACTGATCTGGTGGGTATCGGTGTAGGCGACGACAGGAGTGGGGCCCATGGTGTGGTCATCGGTGTGGAGAGCGCCATGATGACCGCGGTCGGGCCGGATGAACCAATCGACCCATCCGGCCGGTTCCAGACCGGCCGGTTCAGCCCAGTGTCAGCCGCCCGATACTGGCGGCAACAACGCGATTTCGTCGGTGGCGGTGACCGCATCGGTGAGCGCTGCGGGCTGGCCGTTGAGCCAGATCCGACACGTTGGCAAAACGATGGTGAAGCCGTCGCCGAAATGCGCAGATGCCGCGTCCACCACATCGCCGACGGTGGCGCCGTCAAAGGACTCAACGCGGGTGCCTGCTGCTTCTCGGATGGAGGCAAAAAGACGAAGTCGGGCCATGGGGCAGGCTAACAACGTTGCGTTGGTTGCTGTCGAACCGCCGCCAGTCCGCACCGGGCATCTACAGTGCCGAGGATGGTCGACCGGCAGTTTCTCATCGTCCGGCATGGACAATCAGAGTGGAACGCACAAGGGCGTTGGCAGGGTCAGGCCGACCCCCCATTGACCGCGCTTGGAGTCGCCCAGGCGCACGAGGCAGCAAAGACACTGACTGAGGTTGGCTTCACCGGCGTCGTGTCATCGAATCTCGACCGGGCGCAAACGACCGCCTCGGTCATCGTGTCCGAGCTTGGACTTCCCGGCCCGATGGTCGAGCCGCTGTTGGCGGAGCGAAGCGCGGGGGAGTGGAGTGGCCTGACCAGGGTCCAGATCGAAGAGCGATATCCGGGGTACCTCGATGCGGGGCATCGGCCGCCGGGTTACGAGAGCGACGATGAACTCCTCCCGCGTATTCTCTCGGGCGTCGATGCCGCGTTGCGCACCGACACCAAGAAGCTGGTCATCGTGGCCCACGGCGGCGTGATCTACCTGCTCGAGAGTCACCTGGGGGCGGGGTTTCAACGGATCGGCAACCTTGGCGCGCGCTGGTTCACCGTGGACGGCCGCGGTCAACTTGGGCTCGGCGAGCGGTGGGACCTGATCGCGGACGCCACAATCCCGGATCAGATCTGATTCTGACGTGACTCAGATCTGGATGGCGCCGGACTGATATCGGGCCACAATCTCGGCCTGAAAGGCGTCGATCACCTCATGAAGCTTGCGGCGATCGGCCGAGACCTGTTGTTCGAAGGTCGCAAGTTCGCCCATGATCTGCTGAATGCGGTCGGGAGTGGCGTCGCTCAGTTGACGGAGTTCGCTGGTGCTGACGATGGCATCAAGCTGGTCCATGAGCGGTCCGGGAATGAACTCGCCCGAGGCCGGTGGGCGGGGGTTCCCCGAGTGGGGTTTGGCGCTGCGTTCGCTGTCGGCCAGAACGGCGCTGACATCGTCAGCACTGGTCACCGACGTCCCCTGCGACGCCGCCGCAACCAGATCGAGCCGACCTTGAACGAATCGTCGAACATAGGACGCCGAGTTCTCGAGCGCCAGGCACTCGTCACGCCGTGAGCGAAGCGCATCAGTGTCAAGTTCAGCCAAGCCGGCAACAAAGCCAGGTTGGGTCACGCGGGAGAATTCGGTCATCACGCCGAATGTATCGGCACGAACCTCGTCGACCTTGAAGCAACTTTGCTGGCTCGGCGCCTTCAGTGTCCTGGCGCTCGGCGAACATTGGTGGCCAAAAGAACGTTGGTCGCCAAAAAGGAGCGCTACGTAGGCCGCCCGGGGCTCGAACCCGGCACCTTGGGATTAAAAGTCCCCTGCTCTACCAGATGAGCTAGCGGCCCGTAGGGGGAGCAGCGTAGCGATGTCTGTGTCCAGTTACCCCGCAATTTCACCCCGGAGGTTCGTGCCAACGATCGGGGCGGCGCAATAGGCTGCGGTGGTGAGCGAACAACAAGGCGCCAGCCAGCCATCGGACCAACCGGTCAGCTCCGAACTGGCGTCAGTGGCAAGTGTGTCCGCCGCCCTGCCCGAGACCACCGCGTTGGACTCGATGGCCGGCGATGTGGCGGAGATCGAAACGGCGTTGAAGAAGCTCGACGGCAACGCATCGCCCATGTGCGACGCCTGCCGGATTGCGTGGGCGGCGTCGACCGATTCGGCCGAACGCGTGGCTCTTCTCAGCTGCAGTCACCCCTGAAACGGGAACGCTCGGCATCTTCTACCGGGCACAACCGTCTGAGGATCGGATTCGTGAAGTGATCCGTAACTTCACATGCTCATGGCTTCGACTTGTTGGTTGGAGCCCACGACCGCAAGCTCACCCAAATCATCAACCGCGCAAACGTTGCTTGGCGCGGCACTAGATTTGATTTCCTGTGAGCGACCTCTGTGAGCCATTTGTCCGACGGGTAGCCATCCTGTCGTTGCACACCTCGCCGCTGGCCCAGCCGGGATCGGGTGACAGTGGCGGCATGAACGTCTACGTCCGCGAGTTGGCGGCCTCGTTGGCGCACCATGGGGTGGAGGTCCATGTGTATGTGCGTCGCTGGCATGACGACCTCCCCGTCGAGGTTCTGGTCGAGCCCGGTGTTCGGGTGGTGCACATTGATGCCGGGCCCGCCGACCTCACCAAAGAAGAGCTGTACGAACAGGTCGACACGTTCGCTGATGGCGTGGTTGCTGACCTTGAAGCCATTGGTGGCGCCTGCGCGCTCCATGCCAACTACTGGCTGTCGGGGGTCGTCGGTCACCAGATCAAACACCGACTGAACCTGCCGTTGATCACCACCTTCCACACTCTGGCCCGGGTGAAGGCCGAGACCGGGGACTTCGAGCCCGAGCGTCGGGCGCGGGCCGAAGCCGAGGTGATCTCGTGCTCGGAAGTTCTCACGGCGTCCGGGGCCGCAGAAGCCCACTGGCTGGAACGCCTGTATGGGACGCCATCGGACCGGATTGAAATCGTGACGCCGGGGGTCAAGACCGCATTCTTCTCCCCGGGCAATCAGCGCGGCGCTCGCGACGCCATCGGGTTTGGCGATGAGCCAATGCTGCTGTTTGTTGGACGCATCCAGCCACTGAAAGGGGTAACCGTCGCCGTCGAGGCGCTCGCCCATCTGGAGGACACGACCGCCAAGCTGGTGGTCGTTGGCGGACCGAGCGGGCGCGAAGGCGAAGCCGAGCTGGCCAAGGTCCATGCGCTGATTGAGACCCATGGGCTCCACGACCGGGTGCGCTTCGAGAAACCCATTCCTCATCATCTGCTCAGCACCTGGTACCGGGCGGCCGATGTCGTCGTGGTTCCCAGCCGCAGCGAGTCCTTTGGACTGGTGGCCCTTGAGGCCGCCGCGTGCGGAACGCCCGTTGTCGCCGCCGCGGTAGGCGGATTGCGCACGATTGTCGACCACGGACGCACCGGGTTCCAGGTCGATCGTCGCGATCCGACGGTCTATGCCGCCTACATCGATCAGCTCCTGGGCAACAGTCTGCTTCGCACCGAGATGAGCGTGGCCGCCGCCGTGAACGCTCGAACCTTCTCGTGGAACGCCACCGCCGAGCGGCTCCTTGAGGTCTACAACCGCCTCGCCAGCAGCAACCTGGTTGACTGCTGACTGCGGTGGACGAGATAGCCGGCCCGCTGGCCGAGCAGGAGTTGCAGGAGCGAGAGCTCGCCATCAAGTCATGGCTCGAAGGGCTTTCCGGCCAGGGGGTCGGTGTGGCCGGTGTCGAACGAGTCATGGACCAACCGCGGACCTGGTACGTGCGGATGGATGGCGAAGAGAAAACGCACTTCTCGATGCTGGTCAAGCTTGATCAACGGACATTGCAGTTCGAGTCGTATTTCATGCCGGCGCCCCAGGAGAACCACGCCGAACTGTTTCGGCACCTCCTGGTTCGGAATCGTCGACTCCACGATCTGAGCTTCTCCGTTGGCAGCCTGTTGGGCGATGACAACGATGGGGTGTACCTGGTGGGCCGGGTCGACAGTCGGGCGGTGAGCCCCGACGTCCTCGACCAGATTCTGGGATCGGTATGGATGGCCACCGAGCAGTGCTTCCGCCCCGCCATGCGCATTGGTTTCGCCTCCCGTTTCCAATCCTGACCGAATAGTGATGCTGCGTGCAACGTTTCGGTCAAGCGTCAGCGCCGACCGAACAATGAACACTGCGTGCAACGTTTCGGTCAAGCGTCAGCGCCGACCGAACAATGAACACTGCAGGCGATGATCTTGGGGCGGCGAAGTACGACCGCACTTCCCCGAACGGACACCTTGCCGCCCCAAGTCAAGATTCAAGGTACATGAAATACATGAAAAGTCAAGGAAGGATCTGAACACGATGGAGCCATACCAACCGTTGAGCCGATCGATCGCGGGGCATCGGGCACTTATCACCGGCGCTGCCAGCGGGATGGGTCGCGCCACAGCACACGTGTTTGCGGCCGAAGGGGCCCATGTTGCGGTGACCGACCTTCATCAGGACGCCTGCGATGCGGTCGTCGCCGAGATTGAGGCTGCCGGTCACCCCGGCCGCGCCAGGGCGTGGGCCCTCGATGTGTCCGATCCCATCGCCATCGGCGAGGTTGTCACCGCATCAGCTGATGCGATGGGCGGGCTGGACATTCTCATCAACAACGCCGGTTTCTGTCTGCCCGGCGACGTGGCCGATCCCGCCTATGAACAGAGTTGGGGCCCCACGTTGGACGTTCTGGTCACGGCGCATCAACGGACGATTCGCGCCGCTCTGCCGCACCTTCGAGCCAGTGGGCACCCGCGAATTGTCAACATCGCGTCCACCGAAGGGATGGGGGCCACCGCTGGACTGTCGCCATATACGGCGGCCAAACACGCGGTGGTTGGTCTCACTCGCGGCCTGGCCGTTGACCTTGGACCAGAGGGAATCACCGTCAACTGCATCTGCCCGGGGCCCATCCTGACCGGCATGACCGACGAAATCCCTGAGCTGCAACGCGAAATCTACGCCAAACGGCGGGTGCCGCTGCGGCGGTATGGCATCCCCGAGGAAGTCGCACACATGACGCTGTCGCTGGTTCTTCCGGCGGCCAGTTTCCTCACCGGCGCGGCCATCCCGGTTGACGGCGGCCTGACTATCAAGAACGCCTGACTCTGCACGCGTGATCCGGCGGTTTTGGGCCGACGGAATCATCGGTTTGGCCATTACCGTTGTGTTACGTTGACAGCGGCCATCGGCGTGAGGCAGGGTTAGCGCCCCGCCGTCATTCCCCCGCATCACGATCGCTTCCAACCTGTCTTCATCTGTCTGCTCCATGAACCGTTTCCGCCTCATCGCCCTGGTCGCCATTCTGGCCGTACTGGGGCAACTCCTGCCGGCCTCGGTGGGAGCGCAGACCGATGAGATCGAGAGTCTCCGGGGTCAGCGGGACCGCATTCGGGCGCAGGAAGTCGAATATGCCCGCTTCCTTGAGCCGCTTGAGGCCCAGGACCAGGAGCTGGAGGCCGCGGTGCAGACGTTGCAGGAGAACGTGATGACCCAACAGGCGCAGTTGGCGTCCACGCGGGTCGCCATTGATCAGGCGCTGTTTGAAGAGGCGCTGGCGGCCGACGAGGTGGACGCGCTCAAGCTCGAAGTGGCCATCCTCGAAGAGGTGATTCGCCAACAGGCAATTGAGGCCTACGTGCAGCCGCAGGCCAGCACGTTCTCGCAGTTTGTGACCGCCGACGATCTGGGCGAGGCCGGGCGCCGCCGGGCCGTGCTCGACACCATTGGCCAACGCGACGCTGACGCCTTGGAGCAATTGCGCGGTGCCGAAGAGCGGTTGGAGGATCTGGTGAGCGAAGCCGCCGAGGTTCGCCTCAGGATCGAAGATCAGCAGCGTCAAGAAGCCCAGCAGCTCGTTGGTATCAAGGACGCGCTTGCTGAACAGGAACGGCTGCGGTTGGCCCTCGCAAACAGGGTGGACGATCTGGTCGCCGAGGTGGACGCCCTGGCCGCCGATGAAGCCGAAGTTATTCGGATCATGAATGGGTTGATTGCGGAGGAAGAACGCAAAGCCGCTGAGGCCGAGCGGCAACGCATCGCCGCAGAGCGGGCTCGCATCGCTGCCCTCACCGCACCGCCACCGCAAGTCGCTCCGATTGAGCGGTCATCGGAGGACACGGCCGGCGCGGACGCCTTGGCGCGTCCTCAGCCATCGGAGATCACCGCGCCGGAACCCGATCCTCCGCCGCTGCCGGCCGCAAGTCAGGCGCCATCGGGTGCCGGCTCTCTGGGTATGCCGGTCGGTGGCACCATCACGTCGTTCTTTGGGCCCCGCTGGGGTCGAATGCACCAGGGCATCGACGTTGCGGCCAATAGCGGGACCACCATCGTGGCCTCGGGCGCCGGCCGCGTCGCCAGCGCCGGCCCCAATGGCGGCTTCGGCAACATGGTGATTGTCGATCACGGATCCGGGGTAACCACGCTGTACGCCCACATGAGTTGGATCGGCGTCCAACCGGGAGATTCAGTCAGCCGGGGCCAGGCCATTGGTCAGGTTGGCTGCACCGGCAGCTGTACCGGTCCCCACGTCCACTTCGAAGTGCGCGTGAATGGCACCGCCTATGACCCGATGGGGTACCTCTAGTGCCCATGGGGTACCGATAGTGTCCAAGATCGTCTTCATCGGCGGGGGCAAAATGGGTGAAGCACTCTTCGGTGGTTTGATTTCCACTGGCTGGGCGACCGCGGATCAGATTGGGGTCGTTGAACCTTCGGCGACCCGTCGAGCCGAATTGGCCGCCGCCCAACCACGTCTGAAATTCATGGACATTGCTGACATCCCCGGTGGCGATGTGGTCCTGGCGGTCAAGCCCAATCACGTCCCGGATGTCGTTGAGTCTCTGCGTTCGCTTCCGGCGGAACATCAGATCGACCGACTACTCAGCATTGCGGCTGGGGTCACCACCGAGTCGATCGAATCGGGATTGGGGTCCACGGCCTGCGTCGTGAGGTGCATGCCCAACACGCCGGCTCTTGTTGGCCAGGGAGCCTCGGCCATTGCGGGCGGCACTCACGCGCGTGTCGCGGATCTGGAGTGGGCGGAGACGATTTTGTCCTCGGTCGGCATGGTTACCCGGGTGTCGGAAGAATCGCTTGACGCCGTTACCGGGTTGTCCGGGTCGGGTCCGGCGTATGTCTTCCTGGTGGCCGAAGCCCTGATTGCGGCGGGAATCGATGTTGGTCTTGACGCGCGGACCGCAGACGCCCTCGCTCGGCAAACACTTCTTGGGGCGGCCACGCTGTTGGCCGAATCCGGCGAAGATCCGGCGATCCTTCGGGCCAATGTGACTTCGCCGGGCGGCACCACCGCCGAAGGTGTCAAAGCGCTCGAGGTGGCGGATACTCGGGTTGCGTTCCTGAACGCAGTTCGGGCGGCCACCGCCCGATCTGTGGAGCTCGGGCAGACGTGAGCGACCCGAATCAAGCCCGTTGAGCGACCGCTTGAGTGGTATCGATTTGGTTCACTGGGGCCCCATATCCGGGTAGTGGTTGCCTGGTGATGCCTGGGGCAAGTGATGTTGTTTGTGTTGCTCAATTGCCTATTGAGCACAATCGGTCTAGGGTTCTCCGCTGGAGTAGGGAGCACATATTTCACATGGCTGAACAAAACCGCAATCGTTTCATGACCGTCGCCGAGGTGGCCAACCTCATGCGCGTTTCGACGATGACCGTCTACCGCCTCATCAAAGGGGGAGAGCTTGGCGCCGTGCGCGTGGGCAAGTCCTACCGCATCCGCGAAGAAGACGTGGACACGTACCTCAACAGTCGTTACCTCGGCCTCGAATCTGAAGCGCAATAGCGCCCCAATGCCGCAATCCGTTGCGCTGACTGACACCACCGACTGACAACGCCGTGGAGCCAACCCGGGGGTGGACCACGCTCACCTTTCTGTCCGACTACGGACTCGATGACGAATTCGTTGGTGTCGTCAAATCGGTCGTGCGCAGCATTGCGCCCTCGGTTCAGGTCATCGACCTGAGCCACAACATTGCCCCCCACAACGTGCGGGCCGGTGGCCTGACCCTGGCCCGTTCGGCCCAGTACCTGGTTCCTTCGGTCGTGCTCGCCGTCGTTGACCCGGGAGTCGCCGGCGGTCGACGGGCGGTGGCTGTCGAAGTCGGGAATGGCTCTGCGATTCTTGTTGGTCCCGACAACGGACTTCTGGCCCCGGCGGTGGCCATGGTCGGGGGGGCTTCCCGGGCGTTCGACATCTCGGACTCGCCGGTTCGCCTCGGGGCCCCCGGCCCCACCTTCGATGGCCGCGACCTCTTTGCTCCGGTAGCCGCCCACTTGTGCCAGGGCACGCCGCTTGAGGAACTCGGCCAGGAGATATCGCCGGGACTCCTCATGCCGGCGGTCGTGCCGATCAGCGAGACTGAGGGCGACACCGTCGTTGCTGAGGTTCTGTGGATTGATCGGTTCGGCAACGTTCAGTTGAATATCGAACCGGGGGAGCTGCCGCCGGGACGACTGAGACTCCAGGCGGGAGAGCTCACTCGTCCTGCTCAACGCTCGGTCGCCTACGAACAGGTTGCGACGGGCGACATTGGGATCGTGATTGACAGCTACGGTCTGCCATCACTGGCCGTGAACCGGGGCTCGGCGGCCGCCGAACTGGGAATCATCGAGGGCGATCAGGTCCGATTGACGCCGGTTGGGGCGACCGACCAGGACGCGGTGACGACCTCAGTGTCGCTGGGTCCTCGACCCGGAGCGACTACATGAGGCCGGCAACCGTGCTGGTTATGGCGCTACTCCTGCTGCTGATTCTGGGAGCCGCCGTTGTGCAGCTGGTCATTCTGCGCTGACCAGAACGGGTCAGAACCGGCTGATCAGCTGGCTGACCAGTCGGCGGTGAGGATTGTCCGATACATCTGCGCATTGGTGCTCAACAGCGTCAGGCCCGACCGGAGTACCCGAGCCTCGGCGAACGCCAGGGTTGCCGGCGCCGAGTCAGTGTCGAGGGTCGAGGACTGATCGACGGGCGGCGTCCCCGAAGACTCAACGAAGTCAGGATCAGAAGAAGTCGATGGTGCCGGAACCGACGTTGCCGTTGGCACCGCCGTGCTGGTTGCCGGAACCGCCGTGGCGGGCACCGGGGTTGCGGTTGCCTGCGGTACCGATGTTGCCGGAACTGACGTCGCCGTTGGTTGAGCGACGGCGGTCGCCGTTGGGGGCACCGAGGTTGCGGTTGGCTGAATCGGAACTGACGTAGCCGTTGCCTGGACCGGAACGAAGGTCGACGTTGGTTGGACCGGAACGAAGGTCGGCGTTGGTGGGATCGGGATCGCCGTTGGTGGGATCGGCACCGGGGTTGCGGTTGGTGGGATGGGGATCGCCGTTGGTGGGATCGGCACCGGGGTTGCGGTTGGTGGGATGGGGATTGCGGTTGGGAATGGGGTCACGGTTGGTGGGATGGGGATCGCCGTTGGTGGGATCGGCACCGGGGTCGCGGTTGGTGGGATGGGGATTGCGGTTGGGAATGGAGTTGCGGTTGGTGGGATGGGGATCGCCGTTGGTGGGATCGGCACCGGGGTTGCGGTCGGCGGGGTGGGGATTGCGCCCCCGTATCCGGGCACGGTGCCAAAGCGATGCGTTGTCCACATCACACCGGTGGAGGAGTCCACATATACGCCAACGCCAATCACGTTGTAGTTGGGCTCCATAATGTTGGCGAGGTGGAGAGGACTGTTCAGAAACGCCTGATGGAGTCCGCCGACGGTGCCGCCCATGCCCACGTTCTCACCGCCGGAAGTCCAGCCCCCCGGCAGGCCGGTGGAGATGTCGGGGGCATGCGCCAGTCCCACGCCGCTTCCCATCTGCAAGGTCCATGCGCGGGCGGCGTTGGTCATGGAGGAGACCGGGGTCAGAGCGCCAAGGCCCGCTCCCGCCCGGGTGCTGTTGATCATGGAGATGAAGCTCGACTCATCGCCGGGGTTCGGCCCGGACGGCTGCGCGAGCGCGGCCGCCGGACTGATCGTCATGAATGACGCCAGCAGGGCAATCAACATGGCCATGGCCATGCGTTGTTTCGGTTCTCGTGGCACGTCTGTTCTCCGTCTCTCCGGGGCTGCGCTTGTTGTTCTTCTGTACGCTGGACCTCGGTTGAACGGCCGCACGCAAGACCCGGCATCGGGAGTTGACCGATCTCGCTTGAGATGCTGGGGTGACCTTCGGTGCCGTCGGCCCAGACAGCGCGAAGACCCACGGGGGTGGGTCGAACGACTCCAGCCAGCCACCTCCGGGGTGTGGTCTGAAGAACACTGCGCTTGACCGCGACGGTTTGCGCGCTTGTGAAAATGAGCTTGTGAAATTGTGCACAACCTCTAGAGTGAGGCCGTGGTCGCAGACAGTTCGCCATCGGGCGCACGCGGCGCCGGGGGCGCCAAGCCAGATCGCAGCCGAGAAGATCGGCGGATTCCAGAAGCATCCGTTGCCCGATTGCCGCTGTATCTGCGCTGCCTCAGCGAACTCCTGGAAGACGACGTGTCAACCGTCTCATCGGTACGACTCGCCGAAATGGCCGGGGTCAACGCCGCCAAGGTTCGCAAAGACCTGTCGTACCTGGGCACCTACGGAACGCGGGGGGTGGGCTACGAGGTTGACTATCTGCGCTTTCAGATTCGGCGGGAGCTTGGCCTTACCCATGACTGGCCCGTCATTGTCTGTGGCCTCGGAAACCTTGGTCAGGCGCTCGCCAACTATGGCGGCTTTGGAAGTCGTGGCTTTCCGATTGCTGCGTTGGTTGACGCCGATCCCGCCAAGGTGGGTACCTCGGTGCATGGTCACGTCATTCGCCACATTGACGACCTTCAAAGCATCGTCGCCGACACGCACGCGACCATCGGCATTCTGGCCACCCCGGCGACCGCCGCGCAGGAGGTGGCCGATGTGATGGTCGCCGCCGGGATTCGATCGATTCTGAACTTCGCTCCTGCGGTACTGACCGTGCCTGATGACGTAAGTATCCGCAAAGTCGATCTGGCGCTCGAACTCCAGATCCTCAGCTTCTACCAGGAGCGCGAAGACCCCGAACTCGATACGGGGTCCGAGGTTCCCATCGACCTGGCCCAATAACGTATGACGGCTTCGCCGTCAACCAGCCTTTTGCCTGACGGCAAAACGCCCAACAGTATGACGGCTTCGCCGTCAACCAGCCTTTTGCCTGACGGCAAAACGCCCAACAGTATGACGGCTTCGCCGTCGGTCCGCCCACCGGGTTCGATCGCCTGAGACACTGGTAACGGCCGGCCCCTGCGGAGGACAAGATAAATGGGAACAATCGACGAGCAGCTTTACCCCATCAACCTCCGGATCGCCGGACGGCGGGTTCTGGTGGTCGGCGGGGGAGCGGTCGCCGAGGAGAAAGTCCACACGCTGTTGCCGTGCGGGGCCAAGATTGATGTGGTGGCGCCGTGGATCAGCGACTCGCTGCGGGCTCTGCCCGGCCTGATATTCCACGAACGGCCATACCGCGATGGAGAAGTTGGTTTGTACCGGCTGGCCATCACCGCCACCGACAATCCTCGCGTCAACCGTCAGGTGTTTGATGAGGGCGAAGCCGCGGGCGTGTGGGTCAACAGTGCCGATGATCCGGATAACTGTGCCTTCACCCTGCCGTCCCGGGTGCGGCGAGAGGCGCTGCTGGTGACGTTCTCCACCCGCGGGCGCAGTCCCGCGCTGTCCACCTGGTTGCGCCGCCGTTTCGATGAAGAGTTCGGCCCCGAGTACGACATGCTTGTGGACCTGCTGGCCGAGGAGCGGATGAGACTTCGGTCACTCGGCCAGAAAGTGCCGTCCTCCAGTTGGCAAACCGCGCTCGATTCGGGAATGCTGGAGTTGATTCGGGCCGGTCAGGTGGACGAAGCGCGAGAACTCCTGGCGCACTGTCTATCCATCTGAATATTCCATCTGAATATTCCATCGGAAGCCTTCTGGCTGCCGGGTCGCACGATTAACAGGCCGACTACCCGCAGTAGGTAGCCTGCTACCAGTAGAATTTTGTTTCCTGTTCGCCTGCCACGTTTGGTTTGTCCGTTCGATGTCTCTTGTTGTTCTGGGTGTCAATCACCGAACCACACCGCTCTCGCTGCTTGAGCGCATGACGATCTCGCCCGCGCTTGTCCCCAAGGCGCTCAGCGACCTGGCGGGCCGCACCTACGTCAGCGAAGCGGTGCTGCTCTCCACGTGCAACCGGACCGAGGTCTACGTCTACGCGGAGAAGTTCCATGGCGCCTACCAGGATGTGCGGGACTTCGTTGCACAGTTCTGTCAGGTGGCACCGGAGGACTTTGCCGATCACCTCTACGCATACCACGACCGTGCAGCGGTCGATCATCTCTTTGCCGTGGCGTCCGGTTTGGACAGCGCAGTGCTGGGTGAACACGAGATTCAAGGCCAGGTGAAGAAGGCCTGGACGGTGGCACAGGAAGAAGGCACCGCCGGCACCACTCTCAATGATGTCTTCCGGGCGGCGCTCGAAGTTGGAAAGCGGGCGCGCACCGAAACCGGGATCGGTCGCCACGTTGCGTCGGTCAGCCACGCCGCGGTGGTGTTGGCCGAAGAACGGCTGGGAACCTTGAAAGGCCAGGCCGTGTTTGTGCTGGGTGCCGGCGACATGGGCAATGGAATGACTGCTGCTGCCGCTCATGCGGTTGGTGACTTCAATTCTTTGGCGGTGGCCAGCCGAACCTGGAAACGAGCATCGGATCTGGCCGAGCACTTTGGCGGACGCGCGGTCCACCTTGACGAAGTGGAGCAGGAGTTGGTCACCGCCGACGTGGTGTTCACCTCCACCTCTGCCACTTCGTACATGATCGAGTACGGACAGATGGCTCGGGTTGCCGAGCAGCGCGGGGGCCGACCGCTGCTGTTGGTCGACATTGCGATGCCCCGTGATGTGGATCCGAAAGTGGCGGAGATCCCGGGGGTCACAGTTCTGGACATGGCCGCAGTGCAGGCCTACACCGAAGAGCAGATGGGTCACCGACGCGCCGAAGTTGATCGGGTCCGGGAGATCATCGAGCTGGGCCTGCTGCGGTATGAGCAGCAGACGTCGGTGCGCGAAGCCGCGCCGTTGATAGCTGCGTTTCGCGGTCGGGCCGAAGATATTCGTCAGGCAGAGATGGACCGATTTGCGGGCCGGCTGGCTGATCTTGATCCGGCCCATCAGGAAGCCGTCGAATCTCTGGTGCGGGGCGTGATTGGGAAACTCCTTCATGCCCCAACCGAGCATTTGAAAGAGTCGGCGGACTCGCCTCGGGGCGAACGGCTTGCAACGTCGCTGCGCGAACTCTTCGATCTGTAAATCGAGCCCGTCACGCCATGGCTCTTCGTATTGCTACCCGCGCCAGCAACCTGGCATTGTGGCAGGCCAATCACGTGGCGGATGGGCTTCGCCGGCATTCGCCCGGGCTCACCGTCGAACTGGTCAAGCTCACCACCAGCGGTGACCAGCGGGCCACTGAGCCAATCTCAGCATTGGGCGGCAAAGGGGTCTTCGTCAAAGAGATCCAGCGAGCACTCCTGGATGGCCGGGCCGACGTTGCGGTGCACTCCGCGAAGGACCTTCCATCGGAAACTCCTGACCAGCTGATTGTTGCCGCGGTTCCGGAACGAGCCGATCCTCGTGATGTCCTGGTAGGAGCGCCGTTGGGTGCGCTGATCGCGGGTACAACGGTGGCAACAGGCTCCGCGCGACGTCGGGTGCAGCTGCGGGCCGCCGCACCCGAATTGGCCTTCGCCGAGCTTCGGGGGAGCATTGAGACCCGGTTGGAAAAGGCCGCTGGCTTTGACGCGATCGTGATGGCGTCGGCGGCGCTGACCCGGTTGGGAATCAACCGGGACGACGTGCACGTCCTTCCGGTCGATGTGATGACCCCGCAGGTGGGTCAGGGAGCACTGGCGGTCGAGTGTCGACGCGACGACCCCCAGACATTCGCACTGCTCCAAGCGCTTGACGATGCCCGGAGCAACCTGAGGTTCAGCGCCGAGCGGGCGTTTCTTCGGGAGCTGGGCGGGGACTGTGACCTTCCGGCGGGGGCATACGCAGTGATCGACAACGATCAGAGCCTCACCCTGTTCGGCGTGCTTGCATCGATGGACGCATCGCGGCTTGTTCGAACCTCGGTTCGGGCGACGATGGGTCCAGACGAGCATCGCGATGCGGTGGCCACCGCTGTGGGGGTTGCTCTGGCCCGGAACCTGCTCACTGCGTTGGGCTGACGAGGTGACCCCCCATGTGGTCGAATTGGGAAGAAAAGCCCACGGCGACGCGGGCACCGCCCTCCCATACTTGAACCCGTGGCTGCCACGGTAAGAACCAATCAACACAGGACGAATTCTGCGCAGGAGAACACATGGATCCACACGCAGAACCCACTCCACGACACGCGGTTTCGGGGGCGGTTCAGAGTCACGCACGATCTGGTTGGGCATCCCATGTTCACATTGGACGAGGTCGCGAAACTCGCCGCGGACATGGACGATTCGCTCGTTGAACAGGGCGAGGAGAACGCGCCCGCGATCGTTGGTCTGGATTGGCAACGTAGCGGCGCCCCGCAGGACAAGGCATCGGCCATTCGCAACATCACCGATGCGGACCGGATTGTCTATTTGGATCAGATCGACACCGTGCCGCGATACCGACGGTTGGTCGACGAGTTGGCGCCCGAAGTGATGCGTCTCATCAACGTTGATCCGGCCGACGTGGAGAAGACCGAGGGCTATATGTTCATCTCGGGTGGCCGGTCGACGACGATGGCCCACGTGGATCACGAATGCAACGTCCTGATGGTCCTTGAAGGCACCAAGCGAGTGTGGCTGTCCGACATCGGGGACCCCGAAGCCGAGATCGCTGTGGAGGCGATGTACAGCGGCCTCTACGGTTCGTGCAGAGAAAGGCCGGCCTCGCTGCAGTATTTCGATATTCACGCCGGCGAAGGAATCTTCATTGCGCCGCGTGCGGCTCACATGATCGAGAACCACCCCGGCCGATGTGTCGCTCTGTCCATCGTCGTTACGCCGACGTATTTGGAACACGAGGCCGATGTCTACCGATTCAACGATCGGCTTCGCAAACGGGGGGTATCGCCGCGACCTCCAGGCGAGTCGCCCGCTCTCGATCGGGCCAAACGGGCCTTGTACTCGGCCGGAAAGTCCGCGGCGTCGGTGGCTCGCAGCAAGTAGACGCGACCCAACGAACTGCGGGCCCGGGCCACGACGAAGCGCGTAGGCTCAGGGAGTGACCCCATCTCCGCTGGCCGGCCGCCGCATTGTGGTGACGCGCAGCCGGTCACAGGCGTCAGCACTCACCCAGCACCTTCGGGACCTGGGTGCGCTCGTCGATGAGATCCCGCTGATCCGCATTGTTGCCCCGGTTGACGATGGGCAGGCGTTGGAAGATGCGGTCCGAGGGTTGCCGTCGTACCAGTGGGTTGTGCTCACCTCGCCCAACGCCGCTGGCCGATTTGTGGCCGCGGGTGGGGCCGAAAGCCCGGTGTGGGCTCGAGCGAATCGCCCTCGCATTGGTGCTGTTGGTCCCTCGACCGCGCGCGCAGTTGAAGCGGCCGGGCTGCCCGTGGACCTGATGCCGGACCGCCACGTTGCCGATGCGCTGGTTGAGGCGTTTCCCTCGGGATCCGGACACGTCCTGTTTCCGGCGGCGGACAAGGCGCGGTCAACGGTCCCGCAGGGCCTGACCGAGCGAGGCTGGTCGGTGACTCGGGTGACCGCCTACCGGACCGTTCCCGCGCCTGTTTCAGCTGACCAGCGTGAGGCAATCTCGGGGGCGGACATGGTCACGTTCACCTCCTCGTCGACCGTTGAGTTCTTCTGTCAGAATTTTGGTGCCAACGCGGCACCCGAGATCGTGGCGTGCATTGGTCCAGTCACCGCGGCCACCGCCGAACGCGAAGGCCTGACGCCCACGATCGTTGCTGCCACGCACACGATTGCTGGACTGGTCGACGCCGTGGTCCACCACGCGGCTTCGCATCTGCGTAACTCGCGGCCATAATGGCGCCCGTGAACTTTCCCGACCGGCGCCTTCGTCGGCTCCGCAGAACCCCCGCCCTGCGTCGACTGGTGGCCGAGAGTCGATTGCATGTCGACGATCTCATTGCGCCGTTGTTTGTACGGGAGGGCATTGACGAGCCCCAACCGATTCCGTCGTTGCCGGGCGTTATGCAACACTCGCTTGAATCGTTGCTGACCGAAGTGCAGGAGCTGACCAACCTTGGGGTGCCCGGCATCATCTTGTTTGGTGTTCCTGCCAGCAAGGACACCACGGGTTCGGAGGCCGCGGCGCCCGACGGCATCGTGCAGGTGGCTCTCCGTCAGCTCCGACAGAACAACGCCGATGACATGGTGCTGATGGCTGACCTCTGCGTGGATGAATACACCGATCATGGTCACTGTGGGGTGCTGGACCATCACGGGGACGTGGACAACGACGCAACGCTGAAGCTTTACCGCAAGATCGCCGTGGCCCAGGCCGAAGCCGGGGCCCACGTGGTGGCCCCGAGCGGCATGATGGATGGCCAGGTGGCCGCGATTCGGGGTGCCCTTGATGATGCCGGCCATCCAAATCTCCCAATCCTCGCCTACGCGGCCAAATATGCGTCTGCGCTCTATGGTCCGTTCCGTGATGCCGTCGATGTTTCGATCGCCGACGGCGGTGATCGCAAGACCTATCAACAGGACTGGAGCAACGCCCGGGAAGCCATGGAGGAGATTCGGGCTGACCTGGCCGAAGGTGCCGACATGATCATGGTCAAACCGGCCGTGACCTACCTGGACATCATCGTCCGAGCTCGTGAACTCACCGATGTGCCAATTGCGGCCTATCACGTGTCCGGCGAATATTCGATGATCAAGGCGGCGGCCGTCAACGGGTGGATCGATGGTCCCGCGGTCGCGCTTGAACAACTGACCGCGGTGAAGCGGGCCGGGGCTGACTTCATCCTCACCTATTTCGCCCGAGACCTTGCGGAGGTCCTCCAATGACCGATACCAACCAGAGTCTGTTCGACCGCGGGAAGCAGGTGATGCCGGGGGGCGTCAACTCGCCGGTTCGGTCGTTTCGGTCGGTCGGTGGGACGCCGTACTTCGTTGATCATGCCGAAGGCGCGCATGTGTGGGACGTCGAAGGCAACCGGTACATCGACTACGTCATGAGCTACGGGCCCGGAATTCTCGGTCATGCTCATCCCTCGATTGTCGACGCGGTCACCACCGCGGCCGCCAACGGCACGACCTTCGGCGCTCCGACGCGCGGTGAAGTGGAGATGGCCGAGGAAATGTCGTCACGCGTCGAGGGCTTGGAAATGCTTCGCCTGGTGAGCAGTGGAACCGAGGCAGCCATGTCGGCGATCCGCCTGGCCCGAGGTGCAACCGGTCGAAACAAGGTCATCAAGTTTGCCGGCCATTATCACGGCCACTCGGACTCGCTGCTGGTCGCCGGCGGTAGCGGCGTCGCCAGCCAGGGGCTGCCGGATTCGGCGGGTGTCACCCCCGGCGCGGTGGCTGACACCGTTGTTGCGCAGTGGAATGAAATTCCGGATCTGGACGACGACGTGGCGGTCGTGGCCGTGGAGCCGGTGGCCGCCAACATGGGAGTTGTTCCTCCTGCCCCCGGCTTCCTGAACGAACTCCGGGCCGCCTGCGATCGGGTCGGCGCACTGCTGTTGTTTGACGAAGTCATCACCGGTTTCCGTTTGGCCCGCGGCGGCGCCAGCGAATGGTTTGGCGTGCGCCCCGACGTCTGGTGCTTTGGCAAGGTGATCGGTGGCGGTCTTCCGGTTGGTGCCTATGGCGCGTCCGCAGAGGTCATGGCCAACATCTCCCCGCTGGGCGACGTCTACCAGGCCGGAACCTTGTCCGGGAATCCGCTGGCGACCGCGGCGGGTCTCACCCAGCTCAAGCTGTTGACACCGGACGCCTACGCAAAATTGGAAGCGAAAGCAGTCCGACTGGCCGATGGCCTTGCCGCAACCTTCACCGAAGCCGGCGTGCCCGTCGTGCTGCCTCGGGTCGGTTCGTTGTTTGGCATCTTCTTCACCGATACCGCACCAACCAACTTCGATGAAGCCAAAGAGGCGGCCACCAACGGGCTGTACACGTCGTTCTTCCACGGCATGTTGAGCCGGGGCATTGCGTTTGCGCCTGGGGCCTACGAGGCAATCTTTGTCAGCCTGGCCCACGACGACGTCATCATCGATCAAACGCTTGCGGCCGCGGCCGAAGTGGCCGAGGAGATGGCCGGAAGGTAATCGGGCGTCAGCCGCCAGCGGTTTCGGTGTCGGCGAACGCCGCGTTCACCTCGGCGTAGGCCGACTGCAGCTGTTGAATCGTGACGTCTTCGCTGAAGGTTTCGACCGCCGCGCCATCGATCTGAATCTCACCATGGCCCATGGCGTCGAAGACGGCTTCAGCCAGCGCCAGGCCGTCGTCGTCGCCGGCCAGCTCGACTCGTTCGTACAAGACGACCGCAACGAGTTCTTCGGCGGTCAGCTTGTCGGCGAAGCCGGGCATGAGGGCGCCGCTGCCTCCGACGGGGGTGTTGTTGGCTCCGTAGGTTTCCCGACCCTGCTCTTCGTAGATCGAGGTGCCTTTGACAACCCACTCAATCTGCTCTTCGAAGTGCGGGAACGTCTCCATCAGCTGACCATTGGTGAAGCCGGGGAAGTTGCCCGCGCCGGCGCCGTTGGCACCGTGGCAGACCGCACAGTTGGCGGCATAGATCTCGCCGCCTTCGTAAATCAGACCTTCGAGCCGGGTGGGGTTTTCCAGCGTGCCGACATAGAGGATCGGCCAGACAAAGACACTGAACAACAGGATGGGCATGACCCAGGCCGGGATCTTTTGACGATCATTGGCGGCATTGACCCAGGGCGGAGTGGGATCTGGGGGCGGTGGCGGCGCCATGTCCGGTAGGGGGACCGGAACTTTGGCGGCTGCGGCCGCCGGAGCCGCAGCTCCAGCGACGGCGGGAGTGTTGGTGGAGACCTCGGGGGCAACATCGGCCACCGCGGCGCCCGTGTCGCCGGCAGCCGGTGCCAGGCCGAGGGCTTTGCGGCGGTCTCGTGATCGTTGGAGCAGGTGCTCGGGTACTTCGGTCAACGGTCCAGTCTCCGGAAATGTGGTGAGCGTGTGATGCGTGAACTTTCGCACGCACTCTAGGACTAGGGAAGCCTATCGACCCAATCGATCAGGTCGTGAGATTTTGCGGACGGTTTCTGGTTGCACGCAGAGCACCGTATGTGTCGTCGCTGGGGCTCGGCCAAAGAGCTCATTGGTGTCCTCGCTCAGCCCGAGCCGTCAGCACGGGTTACCCCGTCAGCAGTGGTTACCCCCGTCGGAATTGGTTACCACTGCATGATTGGTTGCCACGGCGTGGGTCGTGCTAAACCATCGGGAAACGTGGCAAACGCCACGACCGATTGGCCCACCGGGGCGCAACGAACACGCCCGCGAATTTGCCGGGCGTTAAGCGGCGAAACTCGGTTGGGACACTGGTACAGTTTGACCTTGTGAGCGATTTCACTAGCGCTCACAAACTCAAGTAGATCACGTGAGGTCAAACCAGGTGAAGGGCGGCGTTGTCCCTCACCGGGTGGCGACTTCACAGGAACTCGTAGGACTCAAAGCGTGACGCCAAAGGCAGGTGCGGTTCGTGAATCGATGGATTGATTCCGCAGCGAACAAGTTCATTGGAGCGATGGTCGGTTCGACCGTCGTTGTCTGGGGCTTCATGGCCGTCTACGTGGCACTGACCGAAGATCGGCAGTTCCCGTGGCTCAACACCGCCTTCTGCGTGACGTGGCTGCTCTCCATGCTCATGGTGCTGCCCATCGTGTTGCACATGAAAAAGCGTCCCGCCGATCAGGAGCCAACCTGGGGCGAAGCGATGCTCGGAAGCGCCTACGTCTTCTTCATTCTGTTCTGGATCTACGGCGTGGTGCCCCACCAGTTCCTGACCTTCACCGACTCCGAACTCGCCTGGCGCTCTGACCGCCTTCTTGTTGGTCCCAACATGCCCGGCACCGACGAGGGCATCCTGTCGTTCGCCCTTCCGTTCACACTGAACTATGTGGTGCTGCGCGACATCATCGTCGTCATCATCTACAACATCTATTTCGGTATGCAGATCTGGCTCTGGATCATGTGGCAGAACCGAGGCAAGACCACCACGAGTTCCACCGACCTTGAGCAGACCTCTCGCTACGGTCGCCCGGTCATGAAGCGCAGAGTTCCCGAAGGTGCTGGCGTCTGATGGGTGTTCTGGATGCCAACCCACCCATGCCCGAGTTCCGGGATGACTATGTTCTCCAGGAAGTCGATGCCGCCTGGTTGTCTCAGGCGGTCAAGCCCAAGCAGTTCATTCACATCGACCAGTCCGAATGCATCATGTGCGAAGGCTGCGTGGATATCTGCCCATGGAAGTGCATTTTCATGGTGAGCCCCGACGCCATCGACTCGGCCATCGGCACTGAACAACCCGGACTCGACCCCACCGACCACGTCATCTTCACCATCGACGATGATGTCTGCACCCGCTGCGCCCTGTGCGTGGACCGGTGCCCCACCGGCGTGATCATCCTTGGCAAAGTTGGCGAGCCAACCGGCGCCGGCGATGGACACCAACGCACGAACTCCCATGGCTACGGCTATGGGATGCGCCTCGGATAGCCAAGAAGCACCCAGAGACTGACCCACAGGTAGACACAGCGAAGAGATATGTCACTCACACCACCAACAGCAGACGATGTCCGCAAAGCGGTTACCGACCTGACCGATCAGGTCCAGGGGTCGCAGGCGTGGAGCTCGATCTTCCGGCCGGGTTCGATCTTTCGGAAGGGCTACTCCGACAGTCCCCGTAACCGTTCCTACGTGATCATGAACTCGGTGCTCTACCACCTGCACCCGGTCAAGGTGAAGCGCCACGCCGTCAAAGTGAGCTACACGCTCTGCCTCGGTGGGCTCAGCTTCTTCCTCTTCATTCTCCTCACCGTGACCGGCATTTTCCTGATGTTCTTCTACCGTCCGACGGCGGCCGCCGCCTGGGACGACATCTACACCCTGCAGACTTCGGTGTTCTTCGGCCTGTTGGTCCGAAACATGCACAGATGGGCGGCCCACCTGATGGTGTTGTCCGTTTTCCTGCACATGGCCCGCGTCTTCTATCACGGGGCCTATAAGCCGCCTCGAGAGTTCAACTGGGTGATCGGTACGATCCTTCTTCAGTTGACCCTCCTGCTGTCGTTCACCGGCTACCTCCTGCCGTGGGACCAGTTGGCCCTGTGGGCGGTGACGGTGGGTACCAACATGATGGGCTTCACCCCCGTCTTTGGAGAGCAGGTCCGGTTCGTGTTGCTGGGCGGGGTGGAGATCGGCACCGACACGCTGTTGCGGTGGTATGTGCTTCACGTACTGATGTTGCCGTTCGTAACCGTCATATTCATGGCCATCCACTTCTGGCGAGTCCGTAAGGATGGAGGCATCTCCGGTCCGCTGTAGCGGATCTGGAAGAGAGAAACGTTATGACTGAGATCCCAGAGCATCTTCTGAAGAAAGCCGCCGAGGCCAAAGCCCGGGCGGCGGCCAAGAAGGCCGGCGATGCGGCTCCTGCCGCTGACGCCGCACCCGCTGGTGCCGCGCCCGCGTCCAGTGACGCGGCGCCATCAGAGGCCGAATCCAAGATTCCCGCGCACCTGCTGGAGCGCGCCAAGGCCGCCAAGGCCAAAGCGGCTGGCGCCAGCGCCGGCGGCGGAACCGCGGTCGAGAAAGTTTCGGCCGACGCGATTGCGGCTTCGGGTGGCGGAGCGGTTGCCACTGCGGCTGCGGCGCCAGTACCCACGGGTCCAGGCGGCCATACCCAGCGGCTGCTCACCGTGGTCAAGTCCGGTTCCATCCAGGACGTCAAAGCCAAGCCCATGGACAAGGTCCACGTATGGCCGCACCTGTTGATCGTCGAGTTCGTCTCTGCACTGGCCATCACCGCATTCACCCTCATCTTCTCCATCTTCGTGAACGCCCCGCTGCTCGAACTGGCCAACTTCAACGAGACGCCCAACCCGTCCAAAGCGCCCTGGTACTTCCTCGGCCTCCAGGAACTGCTCACCATGTTCCACCCGATGGTGGCCGGCGTGACGGTCCCCGGCATGGGCGTGTTCATCCTCACGATCGCTCCCTACATCGACCGCAACCCGCACGCCGCGCCCGAGAAGCGCAAGTTCGCCATCTCGCTCTGGACCATTCACCTCATGTTCTGGGCGACGCTGGTCATCATTGGCTCGTTCTTCCGAGGACCCGGCTTCAACTTCGTCTTCCCGTGGCAGGCCGGCCTGTTCTTCGAGCTGTAAGGCCCTCGACGGCCACCACCCACTGCTCCCATCCGTACATCACCTGAGAAACTGCGAAATTCCGTGAACACCTTCAAGCCCAAGATGCGAAAGCCAGGGAGGTAATTCCCATGTGGATCCTTGCCATCGTCATACCCGTCATCATCGTTCTTGCCATCGTGATGTTTGTGGCCGCCGGCCGCCGCCGCGATACCGAGTCCGCCACCGGCTACCTGGCCCGTGAGACCCGTGCCCGTGACACCGGTCGCGCCTCGGTGTCAGAAGTCGATCTTGATATGCCCAGTGGCAAAGATGTCGAGCGCGCCGCCGTGCTGGCTCGTCGCGATTCCGCCGACCTGGTCAAAGCCCAGACCGCACCGGTCGCCGAATGGACACCGCCTGATGCCGAGACCGTCGGGGTTGAGCGTCGGAAGTTCCTGAATCGCTCCATCGTTGGTTTCACTGGCCTGAGCACCGGCATGTTCGGTGCCGCGGTTGTTGGCTTCCTGTGGCCGCCGTTCATCACCGGTTTCGGCGCTGATGTGAACATGGGTCCAATCGCAGACCTGCTCTCGCAAGTATCAGACAGCAATGGATTCCTCTACAAGCCGGAAGCCCGGGCGTGGATCACCGCTTATCCACCCGGAGCAAAAGAGAAGGCCCGTAGCGTCTACTCCGGTGCTGAACTGGCCGGCATGGAAGAAGGCGTTGTTGCGCTCTTTCAGAAATGCCCTCATCTCGGCTGCCGGGTTCCGGAATGTCTCACCTCGCAGTGGTTTGAATGTCCATGCCATGGTTCGCAGTACAACCGCGTGGGCGAGAAGCGCGGCGGCCCCGCCCCGCGTGGCATGGACCGCTTCGCCATGGAAGTCAAAGACGGCTCGCTGATTGTAAAAACCGGCACCGTTATTCAAGGACCGCCCATTGGCGTCAACACCACCGGCCAGGAAGCTGAAGGCCCCAACTGTGTAGGACAGGCTTCACACTGATGCACGAAGTTCTTTCTCCAACCTTTGCGACAGTTCTGGGGGTGTCACCACAACGTGCCATTGGCATGGTGCTGGTCGGTGTCCTCATCGTTGGCACGCTGGTCTACTGGTTCTTCAACTGGATCCAGGGCCGCGAAGAAATCGGCGCCGAACTTGAACTTGCGCCCAACCGCAAGCCGCAGTGGGGCGACGAGCTCATGGAGACCAAGCGTCTCGACATGAGCCTGACTGCGGCTTTGGGAATGCTCGGCATCATTGCCATCTCCCTTCCGCTGTACTGGCTCGGCGAGCCCGGCCGCCACGAAGGCGCAATCGAATACAAAGAAGACCAATTCGTTCGAGCGGGCGAAGGTCTCTACGAAGAGAACTGCGGTCAGTGCCATGGCTCGGTGGAAGGTGGCGGTGGCCTCCGGTCCTTCACCATCCTTGACGACTCCGGCAACTTCGTGGATCAGGTGGACTGGCAGGTTCCCTCGCTCGCTGGCCTGATGCAGCGGTACTCGTTCGAGGAGGTCCGCTACATCCTCAACTTCGGTCGTCAGAATTCGCCCATGCCGGCGTGGGGCGCCCCCGGTGGTGGCCCCCTCACCGAGCAGCATCTGGAGAACATCATCGAGTACATCGCTGATGAGCAGCTGACTCAGGACGAACTGGCTGACACCGTTGTCGCCGGACTTGAGGCCGCGGCAGAAGATGTGGCGCTCACGCGTAACCCCGACGTCGCGGTCGAGATTGCCCGTCAGGATCACCACATTGCCGACCTTGAACATGATGTGGAGGATGCGGAGTTGGTGCTCAGAAAGGCCAACAAGGTCAAGTTCGATGGTGATGCCGAAGCCGCTGCGGCCGAAGAGGCTGACGCAACGGTCGCGGCCGCCAAAGCCGCGTTGAAAGCGGCCCAGGAAGAACTCGACGCCTACCAGACAGGTGTGCTGGGCCCCCTGGCCTCGCCGATCCTGGCCGAAGCCCAGGCCGACCCCACCGGCGCCACCATGGGTGAACTCCTCTTCAACAACCCGGCCGGCGCCGGCGCCTACGGTTGCGCCCGCTGTCACAGCGCCGGATGGTCCTACAGCGCAAACGACGTCGCGTCAGCTGACCTGGCCGACGGCGCCACCATGGACCAGCTGTTGATTCCGTATGTCGTGGACGGGGGCGGGGGCTTTGGGCCCGCACTGAACGGCGGAGCCACGCTCAGCCAGTTCAGCGACGACGACGAACAGATCGACTTCATCACCGTGGGCTCGGTCAACGGCCAGAAGTACGGAAATTACGGGCAAGGCGACGGCGGCGGACAGATGCCCGCCTTCGGTGTGTGTGTTGCTGACCGTGACTCCGGAGAACGGGCCCCGATCTTCGGCCACTGTGAAGGTCGGTCCGGCACCCTTTCCACTGATCAGATTGCCGCAATTGTGGCCTACGAACGAGGGCTTGAGTGATGTCGTCTGTTCTGAGTTTCGCCACCTCGGCATCCACCATGCTGGGAACGGTTTTTGCCGGTATCAGCTGGGAACCGGAGATTCGTGGCGTTCTGACCGTGGCGGTCGCCGTCGCGGTGCTGATGGGCTCCATCTGGTTGCTTCTGGTGACCAACAGTGGTGTTCGCCTCGGTTCCATGTTGGCCCTGGCCGGCATCTTCGGATGGATGTTTCTCATGGGCATCATCTGGTGGATTTACGGCATTGGCTGGGTGGGTTCCAGCCCCACCTGGGAAGTCAAAGAGTTCGTCAACGATCCCGCCGGCATCGAAGAGCCGTCCATAGGTATCGGCGAGGCAGTGACCGGCCGGGTTGCGGATCTGCCCGACACCAACTGTGGTCTTGACGTGGACGTCTTCAATTCGGCCACCGCCAGCTCCGCAGCGCTGAGTGGCTATCAGTACGCCGGGCCGCAGCCCGGCTGCACGCCGCGCGCCGTGGAACTGCTTCTTGCCTTTGACGGTCCTGAGCGCGAGGCGGTGTTGCAAGAGCTTCTCAACCCGCAGAACAATGAAAACAAGATCGAGGCGATCTCCGAGACCGTCTCCGGTGCTGACAATATTTTCGAAGCGCTTCTGGTGCGGTCCCAGTCCGAGATCACCGAGGTGGTTTCGGCCCGGAACGCAACGATCACTGGAGCCGATGATCCTCGCCGACTGAGCGACACCCAGATCGAGGACGTTGTGGCCGCCCGAGTGGCAACTCGAAACCAACGCATCGACGAATTGACGCTCAGCGCTCTGGACGCCATTGGCCCCGCAATCATCGAAGATGCCGAGGAGCGGGGCTGGTTGAACCTCAACCAGTGGAACCTTCTCTCCACCGCCGAATCTGGCGAAGCGACGGCCACCGCAGACGCTGCGCTCCGTGAGAACGAGATCTTCGGCGCTGACGCCGAGTTCATCTTCCTGGACGCCTTCCAGCAGGGTGGAAAGCCCGGGCGCACCAGCGACAGCATTGGCGCTCGCGTCTGGCACAAGATCGCCAGCACCGCCCGCATCACCCACCCGACCAACTACGCAGTTGTGCAGGCCCAGGTTGCGGTCGATCAGCCTGCGGTCCCGGGCGAAGCTCCACCGTTGCCAACCGTTGACACCGAGAAGGCGAATGTCTCGGTGGTGATGGAGCGCAACCTGGGCAATCTCCGCCTGATCCCGGCGCTGTTCACCTTCGTCAACCTGGCCATCTTCCTGGCATGCTGCCTTGTGCTTCACCTCCGGGATCTCACCCTTCGTGAACGCCTGGCCGGCGGCGCCGCCGCCGCCGCCTGATCATGCTGGGGCAATATCTGCCAATTTTCGCATTGCTGGTTCTGGCATTCCTTTTTGCCGCGCTCAGCTTTGTGGCATCTCGACTGCTTGCCCCCAGCAGGTCAACGTCGGCCAAGAGTGCGCCGTACGAATGCGGCATCGTTCCCGGTAGCGACAATCCCGAACGCTTCCCGGTCCGATTCTTTCTGGTGGCGATGATCTTCATCGTCTTCGACATTGAGATCATCTTTCTCTACCCCTGGGCCATGATCTTCCGGGAACTCGGTGCCTACGGGATGGTTGCCATCGGCATCTTCTCGTTTCTGGTCTTTGAGTCCTTCGTCTACCTCATCGGCAACGGTGCTTTGGATTGGGGTCCCATCAAGAAGGCCAACCCGGTCACCATGTTGCAATCGCCGGACCATCCGGGCGGCGTCACCGTGGCTCCGGTCGGGGCCCGACGCACCGGCACCGGCGTTCGCCGGGTCGGCACCGAAGGTCGCGAGGCTGCATAATGCCCGACATTGATATTCCG